>Ga0315913_1008146_pt1 | contig 12475 bp, 8 predicted proteins | sample MpolsnodulesMG_FD_207736 | JGI IMG/M metagenome (GOLD analysis project Ga0315913, IMG submission 207736) | Medicago polymorpha root nodule microbial communities from Los Angeles, California, United States - small nodules | ecosystem: Host-associated > Plants > Roots > Nodule | place: USA... | reverse complement strand
GAAAAGCAATTATGGTTTAAGCTTATTTCATTCTCTGTAGAGATTTTTAGGGTTTCAAAATTATTCTTGTTAGAGTGCTGGTCGAGATTTGTTTTCAAATGTTAAAATGTTGTTTACTATAGTTGGTTAAGTGCAATCATTACTCGGTGCTTAGATATGCTACGATTGAATGCATATAAATAAGATAGGCTATGTGTGCAGGCACAACATGTGATGTAACTAACATATAAATTATCTTGTAAAACATCTGAAAGCATAAGCTTGTATTGTAGTAAGTTTTGAACTGTGGAAATTTAACACTTGTGAAATCTTTTACAGCTTCAGAAGCAAGTGATTGAAGTTGAGCAGTACTATGAATCCTCTGGTATTTTTCAAGGAAACAGTTCTAGAGGCGGTTCAGTTGTAAAAGAGAAGGGCCGGGAGAAAACTCTTGCTGGCACTAAAACACCGCTGCAAGATGCATCGCGTACGGAAACCGCTGCTGGGAAGAGGATGCAGGAGCTGATGCGTCAGTTTTCCACAATATTACGTCAGGCAAGTGTGAATACTTTGCAACTTTATTTTTATTTAATGATATACTTTTCGCAGAAAAAGGAGGCTAGTGTTTTTAGGAGTAGTTGCTGGAATAATTCTTGTGTTTCAGAATGTTAAGGGTACAGTCATATATAGTCATTGTACAAGACTTAAAATGAAAATACAATCACACCTAATCACATCTCAATCATATCATACTGCTCCTAATCACTTCAACCCTCATTTCCCTCCTCCCATAAACTTTGATGTAGCGGCCATACCGCTATCTGCTGTATTGGTTTAGCGTTTTCCTGGTCAGCCGATTTGCTCTACTACCCGTCATTGACTACATACATACATGTAAACCAATATACTCAATTTTGAATCGCAAGGATATTACTAGAAGCCTTGGTTGGTTTTTATTTAATCATAGATTATTTCTCTTTGAAAAGAACAGAAGCTAGCACTTTGAATGGTTATCAATATCTCTCTTTTTTTTTAGGGTGCTGCAAATGATATTTGGTAGTTTTGGGGTGCTAACATCGTTGAGATGTCAAAGCTGCCATGTGATGCTTTTGCACCCAAATTTTTGCTTTAAAACAAAATAATCACTTAGCTTTGTCTTTTACTTACCTTTTTGTAGGCATGTCATAATTTTCTTTTAATGCAATTTAATTTTTATAATCATCTACAGTGTCTATTTTTTATTCCATGATCCATGTAGCAGACCCTATCTAGTGAGAATTTTTCTTCCTTCAGGAGTCATCCTTAAATTCTTAAGATCAATCTTTTTCCCGTTGTTAAAATAAGTGGTCTTTTCGTTGACCCTATCATGTATCCTGTGAAAAACCAATAGTAATGCATTTGAAGCTTTTCAGATCACTCAGCACAAGTGGGCCTGGCCCTTTCTGGAACCTGTAGATGTAGAAGGTCTCGGGCTTCACGACTATTATGAGGTAATGCCTTTTCTTCATTTTGAAACTTTTGTCTTGGCATAGACTATAGTTGCCATTTATCATAATATAAACTGTAGGCAAAATTACATTAGGGCTCCTTTATCTTATTTATTTGGAACACTTTGGTCCTTTATCTTTTTTATTTTCCGTTTAGGTCCTTTATCTCTCATAAAAGCACATATAAATCCTTTTTCTCATTTTTTATTAAAAACATGCATAATTTTATTTTTAAAATATATTTTTATTAAAAATGAAAAAAATTCAGAAATTAGATGAACATGTTCATCATCTTCATCTTCTTCCTTTGAATCTTCATCTTCTTAATTTGGATATTCACCATCTTCCTTGAATCAAAAAAAATTCTACACAATATATCTCTAAATATCATAAGTTTTTGTTATGTTCACCTCTAGTCTTCTTTTAAACACAAAAATCAAATCCCCAACTTATCAATTATTAAATTAGGAACAACAACATCAATAATTTAATTGATATTGTTGTTCCTAATTTTCTTTGTTATGTTCACCTCTAATCTTCTTTTATTGATGTTGTTGTTCCTAATTTAATTATTGATAATTTGGGGTTTTGATTTTCGTGTTTAAAAGAAGATTTGAGGTGAAAATAACAAAAAATCATGATATTTGGAGATATATTTGTGTAAAAAAAAATTTGATTCAAGGAAGTTGATAAAGATCCAAATGAAGAAGATGAAGATGATGAACATGTTCATCTTATTTCTGGATTTTTTTCATTTTTAATAAAAATATATTTTAAAAAATAAAATTCTGCATTTTTATAATAAAACATGAGAAAAAGGATTTATATGTGCTTTTGTGAGAGATAAAGGACCTAAATGGGAAATAAAAAAGATAAAGGATCAAAGTGTTACAAATAAATAAGATAAAGGACTCCTAGTGTAATTTTGCCTAAACTTTAAATATTTTTTTCTACCTATGACCAAATATGCTCAAACACACTTATTTGTAAAATGGTTTAAATGCCGGTTTGATATCTGTTTCTACAAATGATGGTATTTGGTTAACCATCTATCTTTTATAGCAGAGTTATTTGTATACTGTTTCGCTTTGATTGTATCTCAAAAGTAATTTGTTTGATTTTCTATCCCTAGATTATTGATAGGCCCATGGACTTCGGTACAATAAAAAATAAAATGGAAGCTAAGGATGGCACTGGATACAAGAATGTCCGGGAGATTTATGCGGATGTGAGATTGATATTTAAGAATGCCATGAAGTACAACAATGAAAAACATGATGTCCATGTAATGGCAAAGACCTTGATGGAAAAATTTGAAGATAAATGGCTGCTACTATTACCCAAAGTTGCTGAAGAGGTAAATTGTTTTTCAAAATAGTTTTCTTTATTTTGGAAAATGAAGCTTTATTAGATGGATCTTAAGGAGTAGGCGTAAAGCTAATTGTCGATTTGGAGGGGTTAGAATGGACATGGTTTTCAAAATTGTGACTGTATGAGTGTGGAGGTTTGGAGCAACCCCAATCCCAGGGAAAACTTATTTCTGCTTGGATCTTGCTGGCATGTAGGATCAGAAAGTTCTTAGGATCCAGCCAAATCCACCTTAGCCTCAAAATGCTCTTTGAGGGCTAAATTTCAGAAATTACCCATCCCAAAATCAGATAAACCAACCGGAAACTATCCTAAAACAAACATCTTCCCATTCGCTGCTGCGACCTTTTTGTAACTGAAATATGCTATTAAAATCTGATATGTAACTGGCTGTGGATTGGTCAAATGTGAGGCGGTGATGCACAGTTGTGAACTTTCATGTTTTTCAAATTTTATATTTTCATTTTCAACATAGTAGACAATGGACCACAAACCTTGCAACAGACATGCTCTTTTTCCCACTTCGTAGGATTGATTATTTGGTACTTCTTAGCACCATTTTATTTAAAAATATAATGTGCTATATTGAAAAAATAAATATCTAATAGTATTTAGATTATATTACATACATTTCAAGGGCCAAATTATCTATCTGATATATATGATCATTGAGATAATATCAAATAATGAAATAGTTGGATTGGTTAGTTTCGCATTTTACAAAAAGTTCTGGGATAGGATCAACAGACGTTAAGTGTCATACTTCTACACTTAATTGTTTCCTATAGAATGTGGCATTATCCAACCATTGAATGGTGTCATATTATTTTCATGAAGATGTATATCAAATTTTAGATAATTTACACATTCATGGGTATGGTATTGGATAATTACCATTTTTTTATATTTTAATAACATATTATTTTGCCTTTTATAGAGAGTTATTAGGTTGTCTCAGTATCAATTTTACACATTGTGTCAATGTATTCTATCTATCCTTATATATATGTATGTAGAGAGAGGAGAATTCAACATATGTTGGTTGCAAGTCGTAACCCTTTAGCACACTTGCTATGTTTAATAACTTTTATAATATAACTTTATCTCATAATTCATTTTTGGATTAAAATTGACTATCATATAAATTAATTATATGCATAAAATATTACATCAATCCCACATTATTTGATGGTACATCATTGATATGTGCCACGAGTCAAGAATAATGCTACATATACTTTGAAAATTTATGAATATAAAAACAACTTGATTATATTCTTCTGATAATTTTTCAATTTTTATTAAATTTAATACAAATAATCAAGGTAATGAACAGCTATAATTCAATGGTCGGATTGACCAAAATCATATTAAAAGTCTCATTAGTACACACATCGACACATGCATTTTCTTATAGATATGTTAAGGGACCATGCAGCTTTACTTCATTGAGTTTGTTTGTACACTTATGTCAAGGAGTATCTCTTATTCTCTTATCCATGCAATAAAGATTCCATGAAGTTTTATGTGGGTTGTTGTTGACTGCCTAAGCCTAACACAGCCCTCATATTTGCTCCTAAGGACAGAACATTAGACATTGTTTGATCCATGTATTCGATCGTACCTAATGAGAAAAGGCTTTGGTGGTTGTAGTTGTTTCATATTTCTTTCTATTCATCTTCTATTTATCTGAATTAATTTATTCTTTTATACCACAAAAACAATCTATACAATTTTGGTGGCTGCACTTGTAGTGACAGCTGTGATATTGTCATCCGATATGTCGTTACTCATTACCTTTCTCTGTTTAATTTTGGTAGGAAAAGAGACAAATAGAGGAAGAAGCTCAAGTGCAGATGGACATTCATCTTGCTCAGGAGACGACCTATGCCGATATGGCTAAGGATTTAAGCAATGAGGTTGTTTATTGTTTTTTGCTAGCATTGTGGTTTTCTGTGCAAATCATTTGTTTAATGTCATTTAGGAGCATACCAGATGGTTTATGATGTTAATTACCTGTTTTTTCAGCTTAATGAGGTTGGTATACGCTTGATGGAATTAAGAGAAAAGGTCATTCAGAATTGCAGGTTTGTCAAAAAACAGTTAATCATTTTTCCTAGTCCCGGAGGTCAAATTGTAGTGTAAACTTGTTATTGCATTTGTATATTTCAATAAATATTTGGATCTGATAAATAAATATTTGGATCTGATAATGTTCTTCATGAGCTCGAGGAAGCTCAAAAACATCGTCAAGTTCCACCACTGTGGTTTGAAGTTCAAATCGCATGCCAAAATAAGGTGTCTGAAGCTACCTTGATGTGTAATAGGAAGAGTTGTAATAAACTTACTACATGACTTTTGAAGTTAATATCAGTCATATTGTCACGAGCGGAGACTTCAATAAAAATTGAATCTTTTGGAGACTGAGATCTCTGGTGAGGACAAATTGCAGACCAAGATCTATTTTAGTCAGAATCTGGGCGAAGCCATTGATGTTGGCGTCAAGTTGTGGTCGAAAGAGTTTTTCTTCACGGTGAGAGAGGGAACAAGTCGGAGTTCTGAAATATTACATGTGTGAATTTTTATTTTTACTTTGACATGCTGGGGGTAATGTTGTACCCCCTAAATGAGGGAGTATTTAACCTCCAGAAGTTTTTAGCCTCAATGTTAGCAATTAGCTAGGTATGTCTTCTGAAATTTTATTCCCTCAAGTCTTCACTCTTATCATCCCTTTCCAAACATAGCCTTTTAGATTAAAATTTTACTTTTGGAAATTGCACGTTATAAAAGCACTTTCTGCATTTGGAGTTTCTTTTGAAGAAACATTTTTATGCGGGTCCCACGACTTATCTTTCACGTATGTTGATTTATTGATAGATGAAATAGTTTTTTGGGAGGGCATGGATTGTGCAGTTATGTCCTTCCATATTGTCATTTAGCGTAGGGAGTGGACATTTTCTTCAATCATTACAATCAGTCTATAAAGTTGAATGCTTCTTAGTTTTTATGCACTTTAAGAGATTAATTTGGACGAAGGGTGATAATGTAACAGACTAACAGTCTATATTATATTTTACAACTCATGGATGTCTTACATCCTGAAATTGGAAAATTGGGGACATATAGGATGAAAATGTCGATAGTTAATATTCAGGATATTTCAAGAGTGAAGAGGCTTAAAAATCTGGTACGAAGTCAATAGAGGGCTAGTCTTCTGGTCTACAACTAGGGAAATCGAAATGGAGGTTTTGTTAATGAATTAGGAATTAATCTGGTTGCAATCTTCAAATGCTCTTCATGTAGGCTCAGACCACGACTTGAATGAAATCATAGGCCGTAAAATATTTATAAACCTTGCTGCTGTTTTAAGTTGCTATGTGCAAAACGAACTAAAAGACAGAATGTAAACCAACAGAAGCATTGCTGCAATAAACTGCTGAAGTTATGTCAACAGTAATTACTTTACTATGTACAGTTGCCCAAATAGTAATCTGATGTTTAATTGTAATTGACATTGTCCCCTGTATCAGTTAGCATGTTATATCCTAGGGTCTCCTGATAGGAGGATTTAGTATGGTACTGCTTAAAACTAAAGTTGCAAAGAAATGTGAAAATGACAATATTTGGTCCAGAAATGCTTTACTTCACACTTTGGCGTTCTAAATGCAAGACTTGTTTTGTGATGGTATTCTGCTATTTTTGGGGTCATGGCCATGATATTGTGTTGATTATGAATAATTTACAATGCTTACTGTTGCTAATGATACTGTAGGAAACTATCTACTGGAGAGAAGAAAGCACTTGGGAAGGCTATCGCCAAACTGTCTCCTGAAAATCTCCAGAGGGCATTGGATTTAGTTGCTGAGATCAACCCAAGCTTTGAATCTACTGCAGATGAGGTGGTGCTTGACATTAATGCTCAGGTCTGTAATGTTAATAATGTTTATTATCAGTGTCGTCCATTATCAAATTGTGTATCGTATACTATTTCCTATTCAAAGAGGGAGCCTTGGCGCAACACTAAAGTTGTTGTCCTGGAAATAGCCTCTTGTGTAAAAAAAAAGGGTAAGGCTGCGTACAATACACCAAATGATGGGACCCCTTCCCGGACCCTGTGTATGCGGGAGCTTTAGTGCACCAGGCTGCCCTATACTATTTCCTATTCAAGTAGTTTATTTGTTTAGCATGTTTCTAGTACTAGTACTCATGTTTTTATCATTATTGACAGAGTGACTACACAGTCTGGAGGTTATACCGTTTTGTGAAAGGTGCTCTAGAAGGTCAACAAGGCACAGCTGTTAATAATGATGCTGAGGAGAAGAGATACAACTCTAGAAAAAGGCGAGAATTTTCTGATGATCATGCCAAAAACCCATCAAAGAGTAGAAAACTATCAACTTCCTGATTCGTTAGCACAGCATAGAAGGCAGCATTGGTTTTGCCTGATTGCCCTAAAGTTGTAAACTTTTAGAGTAGGATGATGTTGTAAGGCCAAATTCTGTAACTGCATTTATCTATAGTAAGGTATTCACAACTATGTTTATGAAGCCAATAACTTAAATGAGCAGAAGCATAGCTTACAGAAGTAACCTGGTGTATGTACAAATGACGGTTGATTATATGAATATATTGGGTGACATTACCCTTTTTATTATGTTCCATTTAAAGGTTGCCATTGTGGTAATGTAGCACACTGCTCATCTAGGTATGGATAAATTAAAAAAAAAAAATTAAACAAATTAAATCCAAATGTTCAATGGATTTACAGCAAATGTGGGTATGTGAGGGACAAAATTTGTCCTTGTCATGAATTTATCAAATCAGGATCTCGTGCTTATATGATAGCAACATATCTTATCTTATTGAACTGAAAATCTTTGAAGTTCCATATTTCAAGTAACTAAATTCCCTCAAAAAAAAAAAAGTAACATGTAACTAAATCTCCTATGTTGAAGTTGTTTTTAATCGAAAGCTAGTCACTAAATAACCTAATGATGTTGGTTCAGTGACCCTCTCAAAAAAAATGTTGGTTTATTTTTGTGTAAATATTTCTTAGTGCTAGGTTTCTATTTCGATCTTATGTAAAGAAAATAAATTTCTTGACGTCTTACTCGAAAAACATTGTTTTCATATGAAATAAATAACACATATTTCATCCAAAAATAAGTCATTTAATAAAAGTATTGATAACACATTATCAACAAAAATAAAAAACGATTGTAAAAACAAATTGTTACAAAAATTAAAATGAATCGATTAGTTTTTTAAAAATTATAGATTAAAAAGGATTGAAGTTTTTTTTAGATATAATAACAAGGATTAAAGTTGGAGATAATTATTTAAGCCTGTTATGTTAACATGAAAAAATCAAATAACTAAAACGATTCTCACATTAACCACACACACAAGTCACAACACTATACCCTTCTTTTGTACACACGACGCGACCAATTTTCTGCATAGAAGAAAAATCCCAATTTCAATCATTACAACTACAACAATTGTTTGAACAAACATAATCATGAGGTTATTCCTTTTCACTATCCAATTTATTTGTTTACCTTAGGCTATGTTTCATTCTTTGCTTGTACATTTGTTGCTACACATTTTTGTTAAATCAATTGTATGGAAAACAAAATATTACTATTATGTTATCTATGTATTTATGTAATCATTATCTGAAATTGACTTCTGAGTAGTGGTGTGACTGTTTGTTAGCATGTTACTGATCATACATAGATTGAATTGATCTTTGTTCTTTATTTATTTGAGTTTTTCATGGTATGAGTTTAAGGAATCAATAAAATGGAATAAAAGGGCATATGATGGGGTTGCACATGGAAGCATAGTGGGAATATTTTTGTATAAATCTGATATCTTATCTGGAATCGTATAAACTAATCCATTGAGTCACTGTAACCATTATATAATTAGCGACAAAGCTTTCCTCAAGAGTTTTAACGTTGATGTATTAGGAGGATTGAATTTGAATCCATAGTCTTTTTTTTTTTTTTGTCTGTAAACCAAGTATCTTCCGCGTGCACATGCGAAGATTAATCTCTCGAGCCTTTTGAGACCAAAATGGGCAGCAAATTTTCTCTACGGATTTTAACGTTGTTGCATGCTCAAGCTCAGGATCAAACTCAGGACTTTGATTAAGCCAGAAGAAATGGATGATTTCATCTAAATACTTTTGGAACGAATCGAGAGTCTTTGATTAAGCTGAAAGAGATATGAATGATCTCATCCTAACATTTTTGGATAGTGTGGGAATATAATATAAAAGTACTATAACCCAATATTAATAATAACAACATTGGTAACTATACAGATGCTGCAAAGATTAGTAGCATTTGCATCTCTCCTTTTATCTATGTTGTGTTGGATTTGAAAGCAAAGTTTTGAGATATATTCAAATAACATAGTTCTCTCTCTAGAGAAACATAACAACATTTTTTCCAAAAAAAAAAACATGTCCCCTTTTGATTCCTCTCCTCAGACAAGTCATAGCAACAGCAATAACAGCACAAGTCCAAGTGGTGGTGGTGGTGGTGATGTGCTGTTAAAATGGGGTCAGAGAAAGAGATCAAGAGTCTCTAGAACTCTCATTGAAGATTCATCATCTTCTGTTCATACCAATCAAAGGAAAAAATTTCCTTCTAAGTTTTCCTCTGCATCTATGCCCCCTCCACCTCCACTTGTTTCTGCCTCTAATGGTAGAGGCAGAAAGCATAATATTCCTAGGTATTATTAATCAAAATTTTCATTCTAATCTTACTTTCTTAAAGTCTTAGTTTTATGTACAATAAAGTTTGTGATAAATAGTATAGAATATAGATTTACTTTTGCTTATATTGTTTCAAAATATTCTTATATGGTTTGTTATCAATGAAAATGTTTTGAATCAATCACATTTGAATTTGCATCTAGCTTTAATTTAAAGTGTCAATAGTAGAATGATAAGTTAACCATTTTTTGTCTGGATCTCTTTGATATCCTTTAGGTCTTTACTGATTTTTCCCTTTAACTTGTCCTAGATATTGCATTTTCATGCTTATGGCAAATTCCTTCTATTTATAACTACTTGTTTTGTTATATAGAATATGTAATGTGATTGACTTAACTTGCTATAGTTATTTTATGCTAAAAGCATTTATAGAATTAAGCTATGTCCTTTCATATTTATCTTGTAAAATTTTAGTAGAACTTGATGTGTTGAAAACATTAGCTGAAGTTACTTTGCATTGTAATCATCTTCTTTTCACATGAACAGGAATTTGGAAGATCCTTCAGAACCTTCAAGAATGAATCAAAATGTTTCTAGATCTACAGCACAAAAAAATTCTACTTCTTGTATGGAAAAAAGTAACAAAAGAATGCCTTGTTCTTCTGGATCAGCAAAGTGCAAGAAACCAAATGGATCTTCAACAACACAAGCCAAAGAGAAATTGAATAATCATGTTGATACTAATGGAGAAAAAGTTAGTGTAGAGGTAATTGAATGGCCAAAGATATACATTGCTCTTTCAAGAAAGGAGAAAGAAGATGATTTTCTTGCAATGAAAGGGACTAAAATTCCACAAAGACCAAAGAAGAGAGCAAAAAACATTGATAAAACTCTTCAGGTATATATTATCACTAGAAAAAACTCTTTCAATCTTTTGCATCAAATTTCTATTCTATGGTTTTTTAATTTATAAAGTAGAACATGTTATTATATAAATTGGTTTCTTATAATATAATATGATTATTTTTGGTTTATTATTACAGTATTGCTTTCCTGGGATGTGGCTATCAGATCTAACAAAGAGTAGATATGAGGTTAGGGAGAAGAAATCTGTCAAGAAGGTAACATTTGGTCACTCCCACTCCCACATAAAAAGAAAAATTAATAATAATAAATAATTATTATTATTATTATAGTATAGTATGGGCTAAAGTGGACATTTGCTTAATTTTAGTGTTAAAAGACTTATTAATCTCTTTACTTAATTATTATATTTTTTTTACTAGTATGTAGTAAAGCCATCCCATTATTTATTAAATGCATTATGGAAGACTGAAATGTTGTTGGGTTTGTCTTGGATATGCAGCAAAAGCGTTGTAGAGGCTTGAAAGGAATGGAAAGCTTGGAAAGTGATTCAGAGTAACAAACAAGCACATAACTTAATTTTCCAATCAAAGCTTAGGGGTTGGTGAGAAATTAAAATTCATGAAAGAAAAATAGCCTTTTTTTCTTCTTTTTTTTTCCTTTTTTTTTTTATAAAGTCTTTAGAACCGTTGGTATGACATTACTTAAAAGTAGTGTTAATTGGACCCCCTTTCCTTCATTACAAATGGTATTATCATATTGTATAGGGGTTACATTATATTATTTTATTTTGATTATCTTTATTATCTTTGGAGTTAAGTTGTATGTAGTATGAGAGGGAGTGTTGGACAACTTATTTTTGAATGGTACATGGTTGCTCTTTTAAGACCACCATTCATATGTATGTGCATGTGGGACCATGTTGTTTGAGAGTGTCTAAAAAGTACACATGAAGGGTAACTTTAGTTCTTAGATTTGAAAATGGATAGATTTCTTTTGTTTAAACTGCAAACTATCACGGGTTGCTACTTGTTTCATTTATTGCATTCAAGCTCTTTTGCACTTACAAAAACAAAATGGATGTTGTTGATTCATTAGTGATCTTGTACTGCTGTTTTGTTGCATCGAAATATACGAATATGTTGTGCTAATCACTCTTAATAAACTTAGAACATAAAACTAAGATAATTGAGTTAAAAATATTTTACTCCTTTCAATTTTATTAAAGTCTCTACATTTTTTTTATTCATTTTAGTTTGTAGAAATAAAATGCTAAAATCCTCCTCAAAAAAAAGTAAATGCAAAAACTCACGCCTTTAGTCTCCAACAATATATTAAAGCACACAATTTTTGTTAAAAAAAGAGGACAAAATTTTTATATATTTTTTAAAAGGATTAAAATCAATTTTCACCAGTTTGATAAGAAACAAAAATTTAATTAATCCAAATAATTATTAAAGTTTAAAGCTAAAAGTAATATATTATAGAATTTAACAACTGTATTTTTGACAATATATAAAACTTTACACATTATGTGTCCTACGGACTACAAATTTTTCAACGGAAATTAATCATTGTCAAATAGTTGTGAAAACTTTACACTAACAAAATAATAAGCAAGAAAAATATGCATAAATTTTTTACAGAACTGTCCATTGATTATGTAATTTTTTTTTAATAGCACTTCAGAAAGGTGACTGGTACAAGAGACCAACATAAACTTGATAAAATTATTTACACTAATAAATTCTTGAATATTACCAAGTTTTTGACACAACATTTATATAAATATAATAGAGTAAATAGGCAATTACCCCCCTGAAATTGTAAGTTTCGTCAATTACCCTCCTAAAATTAACAAAACATCAATTACCCCCCTGAAATTGCACAACATTAATCAATTTACCCCCTCCGTCAAATTTTTCTGTTAGTGAACATGACGTTTTGCAAATACCCCCCGAAGTTTTGCACTTATGTGCAAAATGCCCCCGAACTTGAAAATTTATATTTTTTTTATGTGTAATGAGAACTATAGTTGTTCTTTTTTATT
>Ga0315913_1008143_pt1 | contig 12476 bp, 9 predicted proteins | sample MpolsnodulesMG_FD_207736 | JGI IMG/M metagenome (GOLD analysis project Ga0315913, IMG submission 207736) | Medicago polymorpha root nodule microbial communities from Los Angeles, California, United States - small nodules | ecosystem: Host-associated > Plants > Roots > Nodule | place: USA... | reverse complement strand
ATTTTTAGTCCCTATAAAAAATTTCATCAGCAGTTTTAGTCCTTGTGAAAAATTTCCATCAATATTTTTTGTCCCTAAAATGCTAAAGAAAAATGTCACAGGGACTAAAAAGTGTGATTTTATTTTGTAGGGACTAAAAACAAAACTGTGAATATTTATAGGGTCTAAAAACTTAATTAACCCTTTTATTTAATATTGAAAAGAACATATTTTTTAGATTTTTAAAGAAATGATTACACGAGTTTTAAGATAATTATTTTAATATTGTCTTCTTAACAAATGTCCAACATTTTCCTAATTATAATCATTTATATATGATGTTAAAAGTTTTTTTTAAGAGTACATGATGTTAAAAGTTTTTTTCCTACACAATTCAAAATATTTTTACAATCCAACGTTTATGATTGATTGTGTAAAAAATCCATGTACCCATGCCAATTTTAAGAATGATAACACTAGCATAATATTGTTATCTACTTATAAAGTACTCTTTTCGTCCTAAATTATACGACGTTTTGATCATTTTACATATATTAAGAAATGTAATAAATTTTGCGTGAGAAAAAGATATTATGAGTTGTTTTACAAAATTGTTATTAAGTAAATCATATGGGAAAGATAAATGAAAAAATTGAAAGAAGTGAGAGTAATAAATAGCTAATGATATAATAGGAAAAATATCATTAATGTTTCATTGATATGGTAAAGTGACATATAATTTGGGACAATTTTTTCTTTAAAATGACATATAATCTGAGACGGATGGAGTAAAATACTATCAGAGAGGGTGTTGGTATGTTAGATGGGGGTTGGTGGACCGATAACATTAGCCGTAAGGTGGGGATGCTCTTCTACTTTGTTTTGAAAAGACCCTTGGTTGGAGGTTCGGTATCATAGGTTGTTTGAGCTAACTGTCAATAAGTTGGCGACGCTGTCGGAGATGTTTTCTTTGGGGTGGGGAATGAATGGTGAGGCTTGAAAGTGGAGGAGGCGGTTATTTACGTGGGAGGAGGAGATGGTGGGGGAATGTGTGGAACGACTTAATTTTGTTGTTTTGCAGGTGGCTTATGAGGATTAGATGGATTTGGCATTTACACTCATCTCATACTTACACAATCAACATTGCTTATGATAAACGGACCGAGGGCTTGCAAAATATTACTATTTAGAATTCTCAGGTTCTTTGGCTTAAAGTGGTTCCTCTCAAAGTATCAATTTTCGTTTGGCGTTTGGGTTTAAATCGTATTGCTACAAAGGACAATTTATATAAAAGGAGGGTTCTTACGGATGTCGAGCAGGGTTGTTCTGCAAATTGTGGTTTAACTGAAGACATGGATCATTTATTTTTTCAATGTGATTTTTATGGTAAAATTTGGACACTCACATGTAGTTGGCTCGGTTTCTCTATAGCTTTCCGCGGAAATTTAATGTCTTATCTCACTCAATTTGGTGGCCTAGGGGGATTTTCGACTAAAGTTAGATATTCCCAGCATATTATTTGGATCGCGGTGGTTTGGGTCATTTGGAAAGAGCGGAGTCGTCGCATTTTTCAGATTAAACAAGAGAACATTCAGACATTGTGTGAAAGGGTTAAGCTTCTATCCTTTTGGTGGTTAAAGTCAAAATATATTACTTTCGATTATGATTACCAATTTTGAAGGCTTAATCACATTCTGTGTTTCAGCTGTCTTGTAATGTTGCTTGTGTCTGTTTTTTTGCGGTGTGCACAGTTTTTTAACTGATTGTTGTTTACATTTTGGTGCGTTGTTTCTAGCACATCTTGTGCAGAAACATCGTATCCTTGTTAATATATCATTATTTGGTCTTTTTTTAAAAAAAGACTCTGGACCAAAAAAAAAAAACTGTAACATATGTAATGATATATATTCAAAAACAAAACTGTAACATATTTTAATCACATTAAATTATTTTTATCTTTTAAAAATTATATGTAATTTAATCTTTGATAACGTTTTTTTAGTTGAATTAATCTTTAACTAGTGTGGTGCACGGAAAAATTTCTTTTTTTTTTCTTTGACGAGGAAAATTTCTTTATATTAAATTAAAAATATATATTTTCTATATTGTTCTAAATTTAACGTAAGATTTTGAAAATAAAAAGTGTTAGGTATACTCTTTAAATTTGTTTCAGTCACACATAATTTGTATGACACATCACTTTCAACTATCACACTTAGCTTTCTTAATTGCATACCAAAAAATCAAAAGTTTACAAAACTTAAAGGGGAATCAACTCATTCTTCAAGCTTGTTAAACTGCAATCTCTATTCTAAGGCCTTTACTTAATCATAATTTCACAATCTTCTTTTGTTCTAAGACATTAAGCTACCATCTTTATAGCTATCATCTTGCTTCAATCTATCGAACATTACCTGAAGAAATTCAAAACTAAAACAAAGTGAAAAAAAATCTCAAATGCGGATTGTGGAAAGTGCAAACAAGCAAAACTTACAAACAAACACAAAAAAAAACTAAAAATGAAACCTACCTCTTCATCCATCAAGAAGATTACAGAATTAGCTTGCATTCCTTCTTTAATGCAGAGTTCAAAGCCTTTATTATAGTCATCTGCATATTTTGTTCAAAGAAGAGTGTGAATTAGAGTTTTTTGAATGTGGTGAAAGCAAGACAATAAGAATATAAAAAGGATTGAAGAGAGATAGAGAAAGAGAGGAAACATGATTTCCGTGACAGAGAGAAGAGGAGAGAACATAAATCAATACTAAGATAGAAGAAAAAGGACAGAGATGGGTTTGTGTGGGATTTTGGTACGTAGCAGAGCTTTCTAGATACATATTCTCTCTCACACACAACCCTTATTGAAATAAATGCAAAGGGGAATTTGAAGAGGAAAGTTAAAAAAAAAAGAGGGGAGGAGCCACCGTTTGCATTGGAAAGGAAGATAGAAATAGGTGTGGTGGGATGACACCTTTTCATGCGTTTTGCTATTGATAAAAAACATTAAAAAAATTAAGAAATAAAATAATTAAAAAACCAATAAGGAAAGATTACAGTTAATAGCAAGCAAGCACTATTACTTGCCAAAATAATAGCACTATTAAATGGCCAATGGCAAACTTGCCAAAATATCAAGCTTGCTTTATTATTATCTGGCACTCATTGGATTTACAAAAATGATTTAATGTCACATCATCATATTTTTTATTTTCAATAAAATAAAAAATCAACATTTTGAGCGACACGTGTATCTAAGTACATAATCACTATTTTTTTTTTGTGTTACCAATAATCATTTCTTTTTGGCTTAAAAAAGTTATCATTTCTTTTTTTTTTTTTTTCTTTCGGAAAGAAAATAATCACTTCCTTTTTTGTGGATAAGATATAATCACAAATCTATTGTCATATTTTTTTATGTGCAAGGTACTAATTTTTTATTTTTTTTACAAAAATAAACGATATTCATTCATTCAAATTGAAAGAGTACAACGATACAATGAAAATTTGCTAAAAACAAAAAGGATGAATCTGCGAACAAACTCACAACATCCATGTTAATAGCATAAAACGGCAAAATACTGAAGCCTACACATATGACTATATTTAAGTCTCCGGAATACCCATGTCTCCGGATCTGCAACGTTGATGACTCCAAGAGTACAACGTTGATGACTAAATTCATTAAACAAAAAAAGAGTACAAGATAGAAAAGGGGGACTATATCAAGACCTTTTCAAAAGGTGCTAAACCTGTAGTTGGGCATACCCCCCTAATGGAATCAGGGATAGCTTCTGACCAAAATAACTCAAAAAGAAGGAAAAGAGAGACTCAGGTTTGCAAGGCTATCAGCACAAGGATTCCCTTCCCTATAGATGTGGGATACAATAAATCTCATACTTCTAAGTCTGAATAAGCAATTTTGCCATCTATTTTTTAGGCACCAGGGTACCACAAAATTTGACTTGAATGCCAAGTTAACAAGTTGAGAGTCTAATTCCAGCCAAATGTTTCAAAAACCTTTGTAATAAGCTATTTCAATTGCAATCATGGTAGCCACTAATTCAGCATGAAAAGCATCTTTATTGCCAAAGAATTGAGAAAAACAACATATGCACTCACCTTCATAATTTCTAAAAATGCCACCTGCAGAAGCTTTGATATGGTTCTTTGTGGATGCTCCATCTGTGTTCACTTTTAGCCAAGAAGCCAACAGAGGAGACCATATGACTTCTTTGATGGTTGGAGCTCTAGCATGTCACCCCTAGCAGTTTGATTGGTGTTATTCCTAGCAATTAAGGTTTTGGCAATGATTAAGTTAATCGCTGATTTTCAAAGAAGCAACTTGTTTTGGAATCTTATTTGATTTCTTGTAAATCAAATGACATTGATGATATTTGCTATACAAGATTTAATTACCAATTTACACTGCTGAGACCAATTCCGATCAAGTAACGACCAAAAATCATCAACTGAATTGAATTGAACTGAAGTGTTTAGGATGGAAAATAGCCAATTCCAGAGTTTCATAGCAAAAGAACACTCAAAGAAAAGATGGAAAGTAGATTCTTCTTCAATATTACAAGTAGAGCACTTTCATTCATTCCAAACAACTAAACAATCATCTCACTTTCAATCATTATCATTCTTTTCTATCACTATCTTTCCTTCTACTTTCTATTGTCATCCAAACATACCCTAATGCCTTTTTTTTTTACAAAGAAAACTAATGTCTTATTTTACTTTTTTCTTTTTTCTTTGTTAGAGATTTTACTTTTTTTCTTTAAATTTGATTAAAAGAAACAAATACTCTTTTTTTTTTATATTGGAAAAGAAACAAATACTCTTAATTAGATACCAAAACATGTACACCCTTCGGTCACTATTATAAGCAAAAATCCATATTTTGAATTCATTCATTAAATGATGTATGTGGCTTATAATAAAGTCCACATACATCATAATTGAATGAATCCAAAATGTTAATTTTTGCTTATAATAGTGACCGAAAGATGTATGTACTCGATTTGGCACATCTAGTGTAGTTAAAAAGAATTAAATGCTTTTAAATATAAGTGTTCTATTTTTTAATAAACAGTTAATTTACTCATAAATCATCATTCTTTCATTAATCTGATCCTGAATTACTAAAATCAATTCAAAGTTCTATTAAAATACTACTCCTATCATTTATGATTTTTTTAGTTGATTTTACTAGTTTAGAACAAGCCAACTCTAGCTTTCTCGAAATATGATCTTCTTCATTTGTTTCATTACCAAAATGTTGGTGACATACATAAAGTTTTGAAACTAAGTTGGTTGTTATTTTTTTAACAAACGACATAAATATTCTTCTTTTTTTAAAAGGAATATAAAAAGACAATTTCTATGATACATTTGAAAATTCGAGTATACTTATACACTCGATCTTAAGATTAATAAAAGCTATTTTTACCCAAAAATATAAATGCTCTTTTTTGATTTTGAGGTAATAAATGGTTCTGTTTTTAGTCAAAATACCACAAAATGTATGTATTCGACTTCGCATATCTTACGAAACTTTACCACCCCTTTTTCTAAAGTGGATAATAAATGCTCTTAATCTACCCTCCAAATCTAAAGTTAACATCTTTAAACATTTCACAATATTACAAATGTAATCCGTCATTACTTCCAAATGATATGGTTGGCTTGTATGTAGGTCATTTGAAAGGAGTAAAATTCATGAATTTTCTCCAACAAAAATATGCCTATTGTGCAATTGATTGAGAAGGTTAAGCTGCATTCATGGTCGTGTTTGAAGGCTCAAAGACCTAGTTCTATTTTTTACTTAAGTTTTTGGTGGTCTAACCCGTTGTCTTGAATTGATTATTCCACCTTTTGATGTTGTTTTGGTGGCTTCTTGTCTTTGTTTTTTGTTGGTATACTTAACAACTTTGTTGATTCCATTTTAGACACACCCCTCACGTTTGAATGGTTTTCGCTTTTTAATTTAATATATTTCATTGCTTCTTCAAAAATAAATGATAGTCAAAGCCGATAAAATTATTATGCTGCTAAATTACTATTCAATTAAATAAAACATTCTTATATCAAATAAAACCTTAACTTTCTTTGAATTTACCTTTTTAAAATATATGGTCAACACTTTCTCGAGTCAAACATTATTATGTTATTATACTTTTTTTTGAGTAATATTATGTTATTATACTTTAAAATGTATTTAAATATCTCAATTTTTATGGTAATCTTTAATATTTTGTGTGAATTTATTTTTATACGCTATAAAATAGTAAATTTAATAAAGTGAATAAAATATGTTAATTAATAATTTTAATTTTTTTTCTTCCTATAAACCTATCAGCATATGTTTGTCTTTCAACAACTATTGTAACCTTCATATAACAAAAGTTTTTCATCTTCTAAAAAAATCAATTGAAGGTGCAATGTCTCTGATGTCCCAAAAATTGTTCCTGCTACTATGTGTGTTGGTGTTGCTTCCAATGCACAACGTTCTTGGATTTCATCACCGTGTGAATATTGAAAACCTTTTGGAAGACAATTTGAATGTAATTATTCATTGTAAATCTAAAGATGATGATCTTGGAGTTCATCATCTTCAAAATGGTGATATTTATGGTTGGGAACTTAACGATAACTTTTTTGGCACCACACTATTCTACTGTTCCTTTCAATGGAATGGTGAGCTTCATTGGTATGATATGTACAAGTCTAGTAGAGATAGTAATGTTTGTGGTGTTTGCAATTGGTATATAGGGAAATCTGGACCATGTTTCCTTCTACCTGATCGTAGTACACATTGCTTTCCTTGGAATAAGAAGTTATTAATGTAATGTATTTTTAATCTTAATAAATGTGGTATTGAGAACCCAACATTTTATCCATTTTAAATAATTTTTAATGAAGTTGTTGAATAAGTATTAAGACTTCAATTTTCATTTTCAAGATCATCAAATACACACATTATTTTTTTCAGTTTCAAGATCATCAAATGCAGGACTGAAACGAATCGAGTCGAGTCAAACTTGTTTGAGTTCAATTTGATAAAAATTGGTTCGGTTCAAAACTTAATTTGAGTTTGATACGAACTTTTTATTGACTTGAGTTTAACTCGTTTAAAGTTCATAAACAACTTTGTTTGTCTCATTGGGTTCAACTTGTGAACACGAATTACATAAATCTAAAGTCATTTTTTTTTGTAAAAAAAAGACAAACACGTTTGATTTAGCCTAAGTAGTCCTATCTCTCCCCCTCCTAAACCACAATCCATTTTCATTTTCTTCATTTTTGTTTTTAACAGTGTTTTGCTCTACATATTTGTTGTTCTTAATTTAATTATTGAGAATTTGGAGTTTTGATTTTTGTGTTTAGAATAAGATTTGAGATGAACATAACATAAATTCATGATATTTGAAAATAAATTTGTGTAGAAAGTTTTTTGATTCAAGGAAGATGATGAAGATTCAAAAGAAGAAGATGAAGATGATGAACATGTTCATCTTATTTCTGGATTTTTTTTTTAATAAAATAAATTTTGAAAAATAAAATTATGTATTTTTTAATTAAAAAAATGAGAAAAAGGAATTATATGTGCTTTTATGAGAGATAAAGGACCTAAACGGAAAAAAAATAAAAATAAAAGATCAAAATGTTACAAATAAATAAGATAAATGACTTATAATATAATTTTGCCTTTTATTTTACCAATGGGCTTTTGATTAAAAGCAAGTTTTCTATACTTTAATTTTAAATAATGCCCTGAAAATAATTGTTAGCATTTTTCTTAATTTAGGATAGTAGCCCACGGTGGGAGAAGTCTAGGGATGGATGGATTAAACAAAATCTCGATGTAGGATTCTTTGAATTTGAAAGAGTAACAACCACTGCAAGTTATTTCTAAGATCATCATGGGCAATTTACTTTGGCAGGGACAACTAGGCAAAGCAACAACTTTTTTTGAGGCGATGCAGATGACATCCACCAAAGGCTTTTGATCGAGTTGTTTTTGAAAGTGATGCTCAGACTCTAGTGAATGCTATTTACACGAATCACCAAGGCTCATGTGTTTAGTGTTATTCTTTTTAGTATTGTATTTTTTTATGTCTTCATATTTATACTTTGAGGTTAAGTTTATTAAGAGATAAACGAATATTATTCATATCATTGTGAGGGATATAAGAACATAAAACCTGCGTCTGAGGGATGTCGTCAAATATTTAACATCATTTTGCATATAAAATAACAAAATATTTAACATAAAGACTATATTAATGTTGATATTTAGAAAATAGTCGTGAGTTTTCAAAATTTTATCGTATTTATTTTCTCATATCAATACATAAAAATTTGCTTCCACAAATACATGCAAATAAAATTTGCAACAAGCGTGATGCAAATATTTAACACATTTTTGATATAAAAGAAAAAAATATTTAATAAAAAGATTATATTAATGTTGATAATTTTTAATTAATATCGTTAAAATTTTTACAATATTACCAATGTAATTCGTCATTGCTTCCAAGTGATATGGTTGGCTTGTATGTAGGTCATCTGGAAGGAGCAAAGTTCACAGATTTTCTCCAACAAAGTTATGTCTATTGTGCAATTGATTGAAAAGATTAAGTTGCATTCATGGTGATGGTTGAAGGCTTAAAGACCCGGTTCTTTTTTTACTTGAGTTCTTAGTGGTCTAACTTGTGTCTTGTATTGGTTATTCTGTTTTTGATGTTGTTTTGATGACTTCTTGTCTTTGTCTTTTATTTGTATACTTATGGACTTTGTTGATTCCATTTTAGACATCCCTCGTGTTTGAATGATTTTCGCTTTTTAATTTAAAATATTTCATTGGTTTCTTAAATAATAAATGTTAGTCAAAGCCAATAAAAAATAGGCTAAATTGCTCATTTGGTCCCTTAACTGTTTATTTGGTATCACTTTGCTCTCATAATTAATTTTTGGTCTATTTGACTCCCTTAAGTTCATCTTCGTTACGCAATTTGGTCACTTCCGTTAATGTTAATAAAAAACACTAACTCAAGTACACGTGTCAATTTGGCATTGACTGTAACTTTTATTTTCCGTCTTCCCTCTTCTTCTTTATCTTCGCCAAGAACAACAAACAGACCTAGAAAAAAAAAACCTAGAATGAAACCCAACAAACAAACTTCCTCTTCCTCCTTCTCCTCCTCCTCCTCCTCCTCCTCCTCCTCCAGTGAGCAAATATCATCATTTGTCTATCTTTGCAATCGATATCAGATGCAAGAGCAGCCAAGTCGAATTCAGAGAAAAACAGACCTTGAAGGACAAGTTAACACAATGAATTGCACAAAACTTCAATTCTTGTACCTCGTGGTACAACATTCCTCCACTGCTTGCTCATTCCATCATTATTGACATTCGAATATCAATTGAATTCAAATGAATTGAATGATTTCACAAAATTGAATATGGACAAAACCCTAATTTAATCTTTTGCTTTTTTGTTTTGTTTTTGGATTGAGTCTTTTTTATGATGTGTGTGGTAGTAGATAAGAAAGGGTTGTGAGATATAGGAAGGAAGAGGGTGAGAGAGAGAAGATTTTTCTGGGTTTTCTTGTGAAGGTTTATGAAGGTTATTTTGAAGATGATATATGAAGAAAAGGAAGGAAGACGATGAAGATAGACAAAAAAACATTAAGTGGTCACAATACACTATTACTTTCAATAGACCATCAAGATCGAATGGCTTATTTTTTTGACAAATAGATCAAACGGTTAAAATTAAAAGATTAATGGAGTTTATAATGGACAATTTATAATGTTGGTCCACCTAAGAAATTTGGAGTTAAACTTTTGACGGAAATGATCAAAATGTATAATGGAGATGAACTTAAAGACTCAAAATGACAAAAAATTAATTATGGAACTAAAGCGATACCAAAAAAATAATTAAGGGACCAAAAGAACAATTTAGCCAAAAAAAAATTATTTTTCTAAATTACTATTCAATCAAGTAAAACCTTCTTTATAAATATCAAATATTTCTTTGAATTTACCTTTTTAAAAATCTATGGTCAACACTTTGTCGAGTCAAGCAATAAATTTATATAACATCTCAATTTTTATGGTAATCTTTAATATCCTGTTTGATTTTTGTTTTTTTGAGGGACTGTTTGAATTTATTTGTATTCTTTATAAAATAGTAAATTTAATAAAATATATCATATATATTACTATAAATTTAAACTTTTTTATATTCGTGTCTTTTCCTATAAATCTATCGGCATAAGTTTTTCTTTTAACAACTATTGTAACCTTCATATAATAAAAGTTTTTCACCTCCAAAAGTTTCAATTGAAGGTGTAATGTCTATGGTGTCCCCAAAATTGCTCATGTTATGTGTGTTGTTGTTGCTCTCAATGCACAATGTTCTTGGATTGCGCCATCACCATGTGAGTATTGTTAACAATTTGGGAGACAATTTGAATGTAACTATTCATTGCAAATCTAAAGATAATGATCTTGGAGTTCATCTTCTTCGTAATGGTGATAGTTTTGGTTGGGAATTTAACGATAACATTTTTGGCACCACACTATTCTACTGTTCCTTTCAATGGAATGGTGAGCTTCATTGGTATGATATATACAAGTCTGATAGAGATAAAGATGCTTGTCGTGTTTGCAATTGGGGTGTAACAAAATTAGGACCATGTCAGTTTCTATCGGATGAGAGTGTACATTGCTTTCCTTGGAATAATAATTTATTAATGTAATGCATTTTTAATCTTAATAAATGTGGTACTTGTGGTATTGAGAACCCAAGATTTTATCTATTCTAAATACTACTTAACAAAGTTGTTGAATAATTTTGAAGACTTTAATTTTCATTTTCAAGAAGATCAAATACACTCATAATTTTTTCTCTCAAACTCCCTCTCTTCCTAGTCTACCGGAGATGTAGGACTGAAAATGAATTGAGTCAAGTCGAATTTGTTTGAACTCGATTTAATTCAATAAAATTGTTCGGTTCAAAACTCAATTTAAGTTTGATAAGAACTTTTTATTGACTTGAGTTAAGTTTGTTTAAAGTTTATAAACAACTTTGTTCATCTCATTAGGTTCAACTCGTGAGTACGAATTTCATAATTAAAAAAATGACATTTTTTTATTTTATCTTTTGATCATTTAATTTTTATAAAAGGAAAATATTAAATAAAAATAAAAATACACAAACACAAACACACGAAAACTAGTGTAGATAACAAAAACAACAAAATTTCACAATTAGAATTAAGAATGCCCTAAGACCCCGACTTTAAATTAATAAATATCAAATATAGATAAAAAAGATTTAGGTGTCACACATACCCACTTATCATCATTCAAGTCATAAACATTGCAGCGGAAAATTCATCTTCTTATAATAATAAAATCAAGTCTCAACATCCGTAATTAATTCGTAATCTTAAAATGCTCCAAACATCAAAATGCAAAATAGAATAGTCAACTCGACCCTAATGTTACATAACAGAGCTCGTTTTGACTACATGTTTATTCAACTACTAAATTAAAATGACGGAAGACACTTCCGTCACCACCTTCTAAGTCGTCCCACAATTAAATCTCTTCAACTTGAGTGTTTGTACCCCATGAGTACAATCACCATAGCACAACAAAATCAAAATAGGTGAGAATGCCAGTCATAACATTCAATCATCTTCATTTACTTCATTAGAAGGTTCTTTTCAACAAGTTATACATTCACTATCACAGGCATTCACAAGTTCAAACATTAATGTTCCCATGCATATGTACTCCATCCCATGAGCTATATGTACACGGTACCACACCTACTAATCATTTATTATATTGTTCAAAGTTGTTTTACTGAACATATACACATCATCAGTTCATCTTCATTTCGTTTTAATTTCCCTAGGCACAACTTTATATGCATGCATGAGGACAGTCTCATCAAGTATTGCACATCAACAATAATTCACGTCATATTGCAACTCTCCCTAATCATGCACAACATTAAGACAAAAAATAATTCATCATTCACGTCGTCATCATTAAATAATTATCGTTGTCATCATTAAATAATCCTCATCGTTTCTCATCGGTCACTGAGAGAGAGAGAGATATCAAATTAAACCGCTTAAAAGTTACACCAATGTTACACCGCTCAATATCGTTTTACCCGATGCATATTTTTCAAATTCGACCGTTGGATTGTAAGTTTATATCACATAGATCATTCACATAACTTTTTACGAAAATCTAAAATCGTTTCATATGTTATTGAGACATCAAGATTAACGTTTTATGCACTTTATATAACACCGTTAAACTTGTATCTCAATAACATATTGTCATACCCCAATTTTTGACCTAAGGTCTTACATTCATATACCCTCTGATCCGGAATATTATCTGACTTTTCAGAATAAAAATTCGGCAGAGAGGTATTTTAAAATACCTCATTTTTGTTCCGA
>Ga0315913_1008138_pt1 | contig 12481 bp, 10 predicted proteins | sample MpolsnodulesMG_FD_207736 | JGI IMG/M metagenome (GOLD analysis project Ga0315913, IMG submission 207736) | Medicago polymorpha root nodule microbial communities from Los Angeles, California, United States - small nodules | ecosystem: Host-associated > Plants > Roots > Nodule | place: USA... | reverse complement strand
CACTTATTCCTCTCTTGTGATTTTTTTGGTAAACTTTGGTATGGTATTTCTCATTGGCTTAGTTACCACATAGTGTTTCCTGAACATGTGCCAGACCATTTATATCAATTTGGCACATTAGGAGGCTTCTCAAAAAACAACTGCTCCGCTTTTCATCTTATATGGTTATCTTGTGTGTGGGTGATTTGGCTTGAAAGGAATGCTCGGGTTCTTCACCAAACACAAGCTTCGATTAATCAATTGCTAGATAAAGTTAAGTTTCAATCTTACTGATGGCTGAAAGCAAATCGTCCTAGTTTTGTTTTCTCCTACCATTCTTGGTGGTTAAACAATTTACCTTGCTTGGGAATTATTATGTAACAGGGTAGCTCTCTTTTTTAGTTTTCTTGTTTTTGTTTCCCGTTTCTTTGATTGTATTTGATACTCTTTCAGCTGGGTTTTCGGCACACCTTGAGCTGAAATCTTCAAACTTTCAGTAATATATTTCATTTTAACTTCTTAAAAAAAAAAATCATTATCTTTGCAAAAATTCAACCTTGTGTCCTAAATTCTGTTCCTTTACTTTTAAAAATCACGAATTTTCTTTCAGTTCCACAATATCTTCATATTCTTGAGTCTTAGATAAAAAATTTGAGATGTTTGTGCACGGTGTTGAAGGTTATAAACTTGCAAAAATTAGTTTCATAATTAAAACTATAATTAGATTTCACTAAATTAACCTTGATGCCGTCAAAAAAATTAATGTGTCCTAGTCATCAATCCTAGTTTGCTTTAATTAGAACTTGACAGCTGTCGAGTCTTGCTCTGTCCAATGACCTCCACATCACACAGTCTTGAACATAAAAATCCTTTTGTTCTTTTGCATGGAAGGTCACACCGACTTTTCCTTTAACCAGTCATTTTTTCTTGCCTCATTTTCCCATAAAAGTATCTCAATAAATAACTATTCTTACATCACCCTCTACTAACTTTTTCCTAGCTTCTATTTTCTCTTGCTTACTTCTTCTCAAGCTTATTACCATTTTCAACAATCACTTCCAAATGAAGTGAAGACACAAATTCCTTTAAAAACTCCTCTATCGTTTTATTTCCTTACTAGGGACATACAAAATGAAAACACATCGTGTAACAATTTTATTTCCATTTCTATGAAGTTTGGGTTTTACCATATTTATTAAAGATGAGTATCGTACTATTAGTTCAAAATTAGAGAAAACCACCCACCCACCTAAGGAAAGAAGAAGAATAGGAGTTTCAAGTTTCAATAAATAATAATGCTTACTAAGTACTAACCATGGTTTGATTGACTGAGACTCATCAAGCTAGCTTGAGAGTGTAGGTGTTCAGAAAGAATATCAATCAGAAAAAGACCATTGTTGTATGAAATTATTTTATCTTATTTTAAAGGGTGTTTTGTCCTATCTATAAATCTATAAATATAAAGTGGGTGTTCTGTCACCTATGAAAGACATTGATATTGTTCATTGGTCTGAAAAGGTATAATGGTCAGTAACCGTTGGATGTTATATTATTTGGACAACTCAAATCATGTGTATTTTTAATCATAAACATAGGACTTAGTTGGAAGCAAATTAAGCAAGCAGGGTGAAGAGGAAACCAAAAGGACCCATGTTTTTTTGTCTATGAGGGTTCAAACAACAACACTTGTCCAAAGCACGATATACTATTTCGTTTGGTTTCCAAAAATGAGATTTGTAAAGTTCCAGTTCTACCAACCAATTCCATGCTAACAGTTGGTCTTTGTGATTGGCAATTTGGCAGGCATTCGAACTTACTTAATTTGTTCCCCAAATAATGAAATTCATTTGATTTTTTTTTAATTACTCCCACAATTGTTTTTAATTGAAAATTTTACTTTTATTTATCATTTTAAAGTTTAAATTAATACTTACTTGGTAATTTTATAATTGACATATTAGTCAATAAAAATTGATGTATTTATATCATAATAATATAGATCAAATACATCATTTTTATTTATCTATATCTCTTTCATAAAATGATATTAATTATTTTTTTGACAAAGAAAATATATTAATTATTATTTTTTCAATATTATCGCTTATGAGCTAGTATTGCTGAGAGATAAATATATCAAGTGAAATAATAAATACTCCTTTCAATTTCATCTATTTAAACAAAACGAAAAAAATGCTTCACGTGAGAACATATGCATATAATAAAGGGTTAAATATGTTTTTGATTCCTAGAAATATATCAACTTTTCATTTTAATCCCTATAAAATTTTCATTCAACGTTTAATCCTTTAAAAAAAATTCATCTTCACTTTTGGTCCCTCCTTTAAAGTAAAATCATATGTAGAATTCATATTTTCGAATAAAAATTTTCAGAAAAATTCATAATATTATAAAAATCACTCCCAAAAAAAATTAGAATTTTTTTAACAAAACATGAATTTAATATGAATTTTTATATTTTGGAAGGTTAAAAATTCATATTTTATTTATGTTTTGTTAAAAAAATTTAATTTTTTTTGGGAAATTGTTTTACAATAGTTTACAGATATATGTACAATTTCATTAAGAAATACTAAAATTAACATAAAAATAGGGACCAAAAGTAGTGATTGAAAATTTTATAGGAACTAAAAGTTGAAGGAAAATTTTAGAGGGACTAAGACGAAAAAATTGATATATTTATAGGGACTAAAAACATATTTAACTCTATAACAAATTAGAGGTACATGCTGCCATGAATTTATTTGTTTTCAAAATCAGTGGGTAATCATCCATGTTCTGAGAGATTGTGTGCAATCGACCCGAGTTTGGCTTAGGTTAATAACTTCTAATCAAATTACTAATTTCTTTTCTTTGAATTGCAGGATTGGATCTTTAACAATCTCAACAACAAGAAAATGTGAGCACATAAGATTGAGTAACAAACTATCTTTATGGTGACATGTTGGCACTTTGTGGACGTGGAGGAATAAGAGCATTTTTGAAGAGGAGTTTCATTGCCTTTTAATCCAATTGATGTGATTCTTGAGATGGCTATGAAGATTGATAATTGCGAACAAACACACGTAACTGGATGGCCTCATCATACTGACTCTATTTTCATTGGATGGAAGAGACCCCAGGAGGGTTTTGGTTAAACTCAATTGTGATGGGGCACATAAAAGCTCAGTTAATCTCTCGGGATGTGGTGACCTTTTCCGTGATAGCAGTGAAAATTGTTTGAATAGCTATGCTCGTAAGATAGGTTCATGCGATGCGTTACATGCAGAGATGTGGGTCATGTATATTGGTATGGACATGGCTCGGAGACGGGGGATAACACACTTCCAAGTGGAAAGCGACTCATCACTTTTAGTTGACATGGTAACAGGGAAATGTAACATCAATGGAAATGTTCCTACCTTGATTCGGCACATTCGTGACCTAAAAAACAAGAGTTGGCATGTTCATATCAACCATACATGGTGTGAAGGAAACATATCAGCAGATTGGCTAGCAAATTTCAATCTATCTTTGGACACCTTTGATTTACATATGATTGAGATTCCTCCTAGAGAGCTTCAACGTCTCCTTTTTGATGACTTTTCTGGCGCTGAAATACCTCGGTATGTTCGATTAATCGCTTAGTTTTCTTTTTCTTGGGCTTTGCCCTATTTTTGTACCCAAAAAAAAAGTAGCATTAAATTGGATATTTTGTCAAAAAAAAATAGCATTAAATTGGATATAAATAGTTAAATTTGGTTATATTTTATACCAAAAAACATGACCTTTTACTTTGTTGCTTATACTAAAAAATCAGGAGTAACTAAAATATAAGGTTGGTTTTAAGTTTAACTTCTTATATATAAATAAAAAGCTCATTTCATTATAATTTGTTAAATACGACGTATACAATATGGTTGGTTTTAACTTCTTTGTATAATTTTCTTTGTTTTGAGGGAAACTTCTTTATATAAATAAAAAGCTCATTTTTCTCCATATTTTATCATAAAAAAATATTAAAAAAAAACAAATTTTCAGTCCATCAAAATAAATTACAAAGTATAATTTTTTTTGAAAGATTACAAATTATAATGTTAATCTATCTATTTGTCGTACAATTATTATCATCATTTTGACTATCTTAAAATATTACCTTAAAACATCAGATACTTTAGTAAATAGAAATGTTAAGGACACAATCTCAATAACACTCATTCATTGACAGCATCATCCAATTTTCAAAAGTATTAGACTCGGAGTAGTTTTAATTGTATTACATTTAATTTATTGAATTTCAATCCCCGTAGCGTAACTCAGCTGGCAAGGATATTGCATATTATACGTAGAGGCTGGGGTTCGAAGCCCCATACACTCCACTTCTCCACACTTAAAATGTGTGAGTTCTAGCCACTAGCTACTTGACAAAAAAAAAATATTGAATTTCATATCTTCCTCCACTATTGATAAAAACCGTCGTCCCCTACACAAATCTTGAATGCCCTCTGTTAATCGCAACATCCAGTACAAATTCTCCCCAAACCTCACCACCATATCTCCATAAGCAACATCCAGTAACAATTCTCCCCCTCACCACCATATCTCCATTAAAAAATCCAATATTCGAAAAAAACAAAACAAATAAAAAAATATTGGCAACATTGACCGCTGCAGCCCATGCAAAGCCAATCATCGTCACCATGATACTGCCGGCTGCACTTCGTGACATCTCCAGCACGTGTTTTCTATTCTCTCCCAATAAACTAAGCGTGTGTTTGGAAACCCAATATCACTTGTCAATGTACATTCACCTTGAAAATTCTAAAGCTAATACACTTAGCTTCTGCCTTGGCGTGATTCTTTACCGTGATTTTGGGTTAATTGAAGCTATTCCAAACATACTATAAGTGGCTGAAACAACAATGTTCTGTTTTGGCTATCCCAATTGATGGGTCCTTTAAGTTGGCTAAGGTTGAGAAGCAATGGAGACACTGTTGAACATGCTCGCTACTGGGCATGGAGCGTAGAGACCGTGATAAGTTTTTCTCTGTGATCTAAAAATTAATAAATTTAACCGGTCAACGGGTAAAAAGGGTTAAAAAAAATAGCCGACGTGGTCCAATAGATGAGTGACTCCAGAGCATTCATCTTTAGTAAAATACTACCTAATAATTTTTTTGGAGAGGATAATATAAAATTAATAAAAGATACGAAAGTTATGAAAAAATTACATACTTAAATCATCAAACCAAGTAAAATAAAAATTGCAGTGATACCGTGTGGGAGAGAGATAAAAAAAATTCAGGTCTATAAATTTTACTAAATATCTAAACCAAGTAAAATATCAATGATCCATGCATGCACAATTTTTTCGGGTCTGAAATTTTGATAAAAAAAAACAATAAAATTTTTATGGCGTCGGAATTTGACTTTAAACAGACATGAAAACTGAAAAATATTATAAATATCAATGTCATTCCAGACAAGAAAAGAACGGAATATAGAAAGGGACATCAAGCAAGCATCTTTGATGTGGTCCTAGGACAAGCTCAACCACAAGGAAGCCATATTTCCTCTTCCCTCAGAAGCAGCAGGTAGCTATCATCAGATTCATTCAACATACAACACCCATTAACTAATAAAAAGCTCTTGAAACCGGTGGGAAGCTGACCCCAGATTTTAAAAAGCAGCTGAGGGGCAGTCGGGAAACAAAACAGCCAAAATTCCTCCGCATATTCAAGCAAGCAAAACCATCCTCTAAGGCTAAGAACATACATATATATCCACAAAAACAAGTTATCACAATAGTCGCATCACTAGGTCCACAACAACCAAAAATAAAATGCCTTCTTTGTTTTCATTTTTAGAGGGAGGGGGTTGATCTTCGCATTTAGTCATGTTTTCGGTTTTGTAATCGGAATTTTCTTCCTATTCAACAATCATGTTATCCTAAATGTCTCATGAGAAATTATCTCATTGTGCCACATGCAAAGACTGAGATAATTTCTAGATACCTGCCAGTGTCCTCCTTAACTCTTATGGGCTCCCAAAAAAAAAAACCGAAGTGCCTAAGCACGTTTGCAGCTCTAATTTCTCCTTGAAGTAGAGTAATCTGAGCCATGAATGTCAACTTGACCAGTAATTTCGCTAGTTGAGAGCTGCAATGGAGTGCTCAAATCCCCAAATGCAGGTGTATGCTCTGAATTATCTGGTAGAACAACTGGTCCTCCTGCACCATCATAGATAGTTGTCTCCAGAGCAATATTGTGCATTTGCTCTGCTAGCATGTCGTGATTTATCACTTCAGGACTTGTAACATTAGGAAACTGAACAGGAGGAGGCATGATCCATTTCTCCCAATCATTTTGCCTCCTTATTTTGTCTCCCTATAATATAAAGAAATTCAAAACAGCAGGTTCAACAAATTGATAGAATAGGGAATATTTGAATAATTTAATAAATTCTTAATAATAGATATTCCAATGCAATATCAGATCAAATTATAAACACAAATCTACAATGCAAGATTGAGAAAAATGAAAATGAGAATGAAATTGATAGAACAATGAAAATGAGAATTATCACTTTACTTGATCTTCCAACTAAATTTGTGTATCTATTCAAATCAAATTATAAACTAAAATTTCCGATGCAAGATTCAAAAAAATACCTGTACTTCAACAACAGATGAAGTTCGAATTGCATCTATTATAAGCTGAATATTGTCAGTCAAATCCATAACCTGGCAGACGGAAATATTTTCATTAATTAAAATATAATAAAATGCTACATAGAAGAATTTCTACGACAATTTAGATGGGGTTGGAAAACAGCACAGTACAACGTCTAAATGATATATGAAGTCAACTACAAAATAGTCAACACTATAAGTACAAACTACAAACCGAAACCTGAAACAGGTATTACATACAGTCACACACATTTACATATCCAGTTCCATCTCACCAGTGTCGGACATAATTATGGTGGTATATAGTTCAGGAGATAAACTTATGAATACACCAGAGCATACAATTTCCAAGTTATGCTTTAAGGCAATTACATCTAAACCAAAAATGCATCAATCAACATTGATAACAAAACATAAAGATTTTCATGGTGCACTCTTGGTCTGTAACCAAGAAATCAAAAGCACAAGCTTAAAAGGGCAACCCAGTGCACTTAAAGATCCCACATACGCAGGGTCCGGGAAGGGGTCCCACCATTTGGTGTATTGTACGCAGCCTTACCCTGTTTTTACACAAGAGGTTGTTTCCAGGACTTGAACCCGTGACCTTTCAGTCACATGACAACAACTTTATCAGTTGCGCCAAGGTTACCCCTCACAGCAGTAATGCTTAATATGGTAAAAATAACATAATATAATTACAAATCCAAGAGAACGAATAATTAAAATTAAAAGGATCAAACTTCAAATCTTCTTGCAAGCTTTTTATTCTTCTGACGGTTCATTGTGCATACATATGGTTTGTTGTATTTAACTATAAAACTCATGTAGAAACCAACACAACCAAACAATATCCATTGTAACATATAATACCCAACCCAGTAGGCGATGTTTCACGTTTTCATCTACTGATGTTCAAAGTCCAAACAAGATATGGATTACAGAAAAAAATATCATTTTAATGTAAGAGTTGTGCAACTTTAAAAAAAATTCAGGACTTAGCCTTGCCTTATAAGAATTTCCTGAAAAAAAGCTATAAACTTTTCCTCAAGACACTAAAACAACTTGTATAAAATAAAATAAAAACTTCTTTGTTTTCCCAGTCTAATTTAGTGATACACAACATAAATAATCACGACTTGAGCCCAGATACCTCAAATAGAACTGCATATATTATAGAAAGCAAAAGTAGGATTAAAAAAAAAGAGTAAAGATCATGCATCAATCCCCCAAAATGAGAAAAATACTAGCTAAATTCTTCAGACAAATTGAAATAGGTAGGATGCTAGCTTTGGCAATATAACTATGCAGCCATGGGGAGACAACACATGCCACCACCATTGTCTTGCTGGATTGTCATAGAACAAGCAAAACAAATTATAACATAATATTTATCAATATAAAAATAAAAAAGAGTGAAGATCATGTATCAATCCCCCAAAATGAGAAAAATACTAGCTAAATTCCTCAAACAAATTGAAATAGGTAGGATGCTAGCTTTGGCAATATAACTATGCAGCCATGGGGAGACAACACATGCCACCACCATTGTCTTGCTGGATTGTCATAGAACAAGCAAAACAAACATAATATTTATCAATACAAAAACATTGCATGTGCAATCAATCAATCAGTCATGACCTGATCCTTTCTAAGAAGCGCCAAAATTTGTAAACAAGTAGCTTCCATTAAAAGGTAGAAGATGATTGTATGTAATTCAATCCTTCTACTTCAGCAGTAGTTTAACTATTAATGTAAAAGTAAAAAGTGCATAATTGTGTGTTATGAAGTCAGCTATAAAAACAAAAATATAATCATTCTCTCTCTCACTCTCTCTCACACACACACATAAAAGCAATTGCATACATCCAAATTACTTACTTTTTTGAAGCCAGCAATTAGCGATAATGGAACCCAGCCCTGGGCATCCATATTCTTCCGCAAGAATATATCTTTGACTAAATTTTCATTACTGCAATAGAGAAGATGTATTATTGTCTAAAATCAACTTTCTTAACCAACAAAAAAGGCAATTTAAAAAAATTAACAGACCAAAGTAAAAGCAATACCTAAAATAGTAGTCAATCTGGTTGACTATCTTGCTATGCAACTGAGGGTCTGGCCCTGCATAATAAAGAGGCATTGGAGGAACAAAGGGAACACCTCTAAGTGAATCTATCGTTGGAGGTGGAGCTGCAAATAATACCACTGGAGCAGCTAGTTCTGAAACAAATACAGTCATCAGAGAATATTCCTATCCTGAAAGAAATCATCTTGACATTAATACAACATACCATGGAATCCCATGTGGCCACCAAAAGGCCGCAATGGTGGTGGATGAATGAATTGAGGAGAATTAGGAGGCAGAGATGGCCTTATAATTCTTGGAGAAACTCTTGGTGGCACATGCATGTCTCTACCATTGTAATTTCGACGAATATTCCAGTCTTGATCACGCCTGTTCCCATAGTTATGATGGTGGTGAGAACCATCTCCACGCTGATGTGGACCACCATTACGATGTCTAAATGAATTACGCTGCTGTGGATGATCACTTGGCACAAATCCACTTCTCTGTGTGTGGTCTCTGGGAGACTGTGTGTGGTCTCTGGGAGACTGTGTCTGGCCTCTGGAAGAGGTGTGAGATCCCGTTGCCGCTATCGAAACTTGGGGTGCAGACTGCTGTGTGTGGCCCCCATTAGAAGATGCATTTGAACTGTTGTGTTTGATTGATTTCTGGCGAGTTGGTGCCATATTGTTTACATTTACATTATCTCCAACTTGTCTTTGCATAGAGGAAGAAGGTGTGCTTTCCATACCCTATAATTGACACTTAAAACAATAGCAATATCGATGTGCATACAAACAAAAAATTAAAATAAAGAAAAGTGCACAGCAAAATCAAATGACAGCAAAGTGAAAACTGGCAGCACTTCACAATCCATCTGGTCGCAAAGACACGACAATTTGTATAATATTATTCCTACATCAATACTACAGCTTCATGTGTGTATTTTCCAAAACTTCTGACCAAAAAAGTACTTGCATTTTCCAAATTGTACAGTGAAAAGAATATGAAAAGTGATCCTGAAACTCTATACCACCGACACTTCTGATGGAAGGCGTGTCTGTGTCCGAGTCCGACACAACACTGACATACTCTGTTGCACGGAAGCTTCGGATTGAAGGCATGTCCCGGTAACACAACACCGACACTACATTGAATTATGTCATTTTCTCAACAAAAAAAAATATCGGTGTCGCTGTGTCTGAGTGTGTCTGTGTCCGTGATAGCCGACACATCATGTGACTACATTCCGTTAATTCATTTTTCCAATTTTTACTAGTGTGGACGTGTCCATGTCAGTGGTTCATAACAGTATTATGCATAAGGTAAAGGTTTATCCACTGTTGGTTTAGTATACAATCAATGAATTCAATTTCATACAAGGAAAACATGAAAAACCAACTCAACAACGCTACAAACATAATCATCTCTAATAAACTATAGTAAATTGTACAAATCATTGAAATCGCAGGTATTGTAAATCGTATTAACATAAATACTATAGTGAATCGCAGCAGAAACAAACCTGCCATGGAGAAACAGAAGATCCATCTAACAAACCCTTCGACGACTCTGATTTCGTAGAACCTCGAGCAGAATCAGATAAAGCAGGCCACGAGCGTGCATCCATCACCGGCTGAACCTCCGAAACTCCGCCATTGCCGGAAGACCTATTCCAAGCAGGTCTCTTACCAGTACCGCCATTGCGCTCACCTCCGTTATCGGAGATCACTTCAGCAGAGGTAGAATCATCCACCGGAGCAGTTACAATCGGAAAAGATTCCTCCGATGAAGAAACGGCGGCGATAGACTCCGATTCGCCGCGAACTACTTGATTCCACGGCGGAAGACGACGTGATTGGAGGTTATCGGGGGAATGATTAGGAGAATGGTTACCGATCATTTCCATCGATAACAACGAATGATTAGGGATGATAATAAGTATTAAACGATGTGATTAGAGTGATCGACGTTGATTTGATTCGATTAGAGTGATTTGTGAGATTTAGATGAAGGTGTGAAATGAAATGTGGTAGATTAGGGTTCCAAAAATTGTGCGATCTAATCGCGCAGGGAATAATGAAGAGGAAGAAGATGAAGAAGGTTGTTTTGTATGTGTTGTTGTGTGCGTGCGTGCGTGGGAGAGAAAGAGAAGAATGCGTTGGAGAGAAAGATTGCAATAACGCTTTGGATGCTAGTTACGATTTTACGGGAATGCCCTTTGGTTTTTTCTTTGATGACTTCCCCTTAAGACTTTTTCACGTCGAAGTTTAGGCTGTGACGCGTGAGTGTTGCTCCTTTCCGTCTTTTTTTTTTTTTTTTGTCAAATAGTTTAATGGTTGGATACTTGGAATCAACACATTTTAAACATGAGAATTGAGGTGTACGAGATTCGAACCTCGACCCATATTTTAAACGTGGACCAAGTGGGATTGTCTGGAGTTCGTACCCGGTCGCTGCATATATTATGCAATGTCTCTACCAATTAAGTTAAGCTTACATGGATCTTTTCAGAATCGTTTTTAACCCAACAAAATATAATGTTACTCATTTCACTTAATTTCAACCCTAGCAAAATGTGCGACGCTGGACATAATAAACTTTTTTTTATAGGCAAAATACATATTTGGGTCTTTTAAGTTTGACAAAAATATCATGTTAGTCTTTAAGTTTTTTAAGTTTATGTTTATGGATGTTTTTGGTAAACAATAAAACTAGCTTTAAAATGTTGCTTGCAAGATCAAATTGTCAATCTTTTCCATAAAACGTTTGAATGTTCATCATATTCATGGTTTTGTTTTATGAACAAGATGAATAAAATTGTTTTGTATATGAATATAACTGTCTTTCGACAGAAACTGAAAGAATATATCAAACTAGCAATACATTGAACACTTCGAGTTCCTTCAAAAACAATCAACCGTCAAATCAACCCCTCGAATTAGTAGGAGCATCAGGCAATTCCTTCAGGTACTCGTTCATCATGATGGGACGTCCATCCTTCAAGCAAACAAAATTCAACGGACCAAATGCTTCAAGTTTGTTCTAGCATGGAACTTAGTTGGTAATGAGATTAACCTAGAAGGGACATTCCTTCCGACGTAGGGAGCATTCAAAGATGTTGAATTCGATAAACCGCCTTTCAGGTACCCGATCATCATTATGGGACACCCATCCTTTAAGGAAACAAAATTCAACGCACCGAACGCTTCGAGTTCCTTAGAAAATAATAAACCGTCAAATCAACCCCTCAAATCGGTAGAAGCATTAAACGTTGTTGAATTCCATAAAGTGCCCCTTCAGGTACCCAGTCATCATGAATGCATCCCATCATGATAACCGAGTACCTGAAGGGGCGGTTTATGGAATTCAAATCACCGAATGCTCCTTGCATTGGAATCAATGTTTCTTCTAGGTTAATCTCATTATCAACTAGGTCTTGTGCCAAAACGAACTCGAAGCGTTTTATATGTTGATTTTGTTCCCTTGAAGGATGGGCGTTCCATCTTGATTACTGGTACCTGAAGGGGCGGATTATCAAATTCAACATACCAATTTTAGGGTTTATTCTTTTTTGGGTTAATAGGTCTTTACCCCCGTGTAATATAGGTCATTTCTGGTTTTCCCCCCCGTAAAATATTTTTGTTTTGATTTACCCCCCTAATAGGCCAAACAAAAACCAATTTTTTTTTCAAGAAATTTTCGTTTTTGTTTGGGCTATTAAGGGGGTAAATCAAAACAAATAT
>Ga0315913_1008135_pt1 | contig 12484 bp, 9 predicted proteins | sample MpolsnodulesMG_FD_207736 | JGI IMG/M metagenome (GOLD analysis project Ga0315913, IMG submission 207736) | Medicago polymorpha root nodule microbial communities from Los Angeles, California, United States - small nodules | ecosystem: Host-associated > Plants > Roots > Nodule | place: USA... | reverse complement strand
TGACTTTTTCTATTTTTATTTAATGTACTGTGGCTTTGTTTTTTTTTTTTTTGTGTGGATATAAATGTACATTTGAAATCAACTTCGTTTACAAAGTTGGCATCTTACAACAATGAGAATAAGACAATACAATTCGTAACGGTAAAATTATGAAACTCTTCAAAATAACGAAATAATTAATCTTCTTTTTTGACGGAACGAAATAATTAGTCTAGTTAATTAAACACATGGTCTCCTTTTGGTAACACATGCTCATTGAAATTCCCATATAAGTCTTTTTTTATTGTGCAAGTAGAGGGCCGAACCCCATAAATAACTCCTTTATATGGAAAATGGTCATTATTTATGATTCTTTCATATTTGATTTTTGGGTGAAAGATTCTCTCATTTTTAAATCAACTTTTGTATCAAAAGGATTACTTTTAACTTACAATATATCTCAAGCAACTCAGCTATACTTTATTGTGCACCCTCCACCCTTTTGTTTTTATAAACCTAAGAGAATTAATATAAAGTATATTGTATACAAGGATAATCAACCCGGTTACATATCAAACAGAAAACGGCATGAATGCAAGCTTGATCATGAGGATTGCTACACCAATCCAATAAACCACCAACATGGTTTTAATTTGTGAAATAAAATTATAGTAATTTCCAGTTGCTTTCTATAAATATTAATATCATTTTCATCTCATTTTCAAGATTAAGCACTATACCTACTGTTGAAATGTGTCTCAAAATTGACGCTGAAGACTGAAAAAATCGTAGCACGTTTGGATGGGATCGTGACACGATTTTGGGTGTGTTTTTGGGAGGCTGTCACTGAAAAAATCGTGGCACGATGCAGAGGCAACGTGGCACAATGAAAATGTGGCACGATACAGGAGCAACGTGGCACGATGCAGGATTTAAGATCAAGTATTGTACTGTTACCAACTCCAATGTGGCACAATGCCTCGGGGTCTGTGCACTATTTAAGGCTTCATTCTTCATGTTTTTGGAAGAGCTTCATGAGAGAGAAACTTGGTAAATCAAAGGGCGTAACTTTAGGGTTGAGGGTCTTTGATTAGGGTTTTCTTGGGTTGGGAAACATTGTAAACACCTTGGGTGAGTGAAAATCATTGAGTGTCTTGTTCTTCGGTGAGATTGAGAAAAGGGTAGAAATTAGGGGTTATTCTTTGTGAGCTTGTTGAAGCTAATTTCTTATAACCCTTTTGTGTCTCCTTTGTAAGAACACATTGGTGGATTGGAGAGATCAATCGTAGATCAAGTTGGACCGCACTGGGTAAACATTTCTTGGTGTGTTTGTTCCTCTTCTCTCTTTATCTTTTGCTTGTGGTTACTTTGATATTGGTTACTACTTTCCTTTACTCCACACATCATAGTTTTATTAGTGTGATTTTGAGTCCGAATTCACAACATTTACATACTTCTGTCTCTAAAAATAAACTCTCCTTAGAGATAAAAAAAAAATCTTCCCTATACTATACATTCTTTTAGGAAATTGTCTCTATACTTATATGTCTTCAAATATAAGACCATTTTATTACTAAATATAGTTATTACTCCCCGTATCAAAATAATTGTTTTTTTTAGCATTTTTTCTCTATCTCAAAATAATTGTCATTTTAGAATACCAACGTAACATTTATTATTATTTTTCTATTGTTATACCCTTATTTATTGAATTTCATCCAACTTAATTATTCCAGTAATTACAATTAATACAAATATTTCAGTAAATGATAGTACTAATTTTACCATTGAAATCAACACAAATAATCATTTCCTTAATAATCATGCACAAACTTTAAACAACTAATATTGTGAGTTGGAGGAATTTTTTTTTTTTTTAACAAGCTAAAATGAGATATATTAACATAAGCATATGTTTCCTAGCACAAGGAGTACAAAAAGAAGCAGAGCACAATTAAACACATATACACAAATAGATATTTTTAGTAACATCTATACCCAAAGTAGGATCATTTTTTTGAACAAGATGAAGTAGTATACATGGATTACTTACTTATTTCAATATATTTGAAAAAAAAAGGATTTAATTTGTATACATGAATAGTGTACACATGCATACAATCAAATAACACCAAATCGATATTTGTTTAGAAGTTTAAAGAACTACTCTCTTCGTCCTTATATCTAAGCACCATTTTGATTAAAAATTTGTCTCTAAAAAGTGATTATAAAAAGTAACATCGTAATGTGATTATAAAAAGTGAAAATTTGTAATTCCTTATGCACTTTTAGTCACGTTCTTGTTTAACTTTTTTATTTTATTTTTTTAATAAACGTTCTTGTTTAATTTTAGTTAGTTTAAAAATCAATATGTAATGGAATTGGTTATTAATATAATTACTTAAGAATTTCAATGATATTCGTCTTAAACCTCATCTTTGAGATTAATCACATTAAGACAAGTCAACTCACTATACCATATTAATAATAAATTAAATATTATTTTCTTAAATTGACACTCTAGTTTTGTTTATATTAACCTTTGGTTTTCAAAAGAAATGAGTCTTTGCTAATATAGATGTTTTGTTGGAAGATAATTTAAGTTTGATCAATGATTATTAGAATTCAAATTGAAACTCCTGTCTAAAGAAGCAAAATTAATGCTGAATTCAAAACCATACATGAGAATACAGCTTATGCTAAAAACAAAACAAAAGAAGCAGTTGAAATCGGAAGTGTAATTAAGCACACCTGTGTTTTTGATACACGTTCCATCCCGTTTCTGTGTATATATTTAAACATGCATGTTGGTCCAAATCTTACTTGCTCCAGCTATTTATTTTGTACAATTAAGCCACTTTGGGGGTTGGTTTCTTTGAAAAGTGTTAACCAATCAATTATAATGGACACAATGAGAAACCCAAGAGAATCTCAGTCCTATTGTTTTTGAGGGAGACAAACAAGATAGAAAGGTACGTAAAATATATCCTTATTCAATTCCTAGTTGTAGTATTACTACTATCATTTCACCTTGACTTTATATATTTAACGTATTTGTAAAAAATATCAATGCATGCATATAAACAATAATCTAAGTAGCCATTTATGGGAATTTCAAACAGAAACTAACGTAGATATTAAAAGAGATCAAGACTATGGCAGTAGTACGTAGTAACAAGATAAAGAATCTCAAATGCTTTGCCTTAAACGGCACGGACCACTGATTAATGTGTGACTGAGAATAGGTGTGAAACAGCATGACAAAGATATCTTGGTATGTGTGACTCCCCTTCAAAACTTGAGTTGACAAAGTCTTTCTTCTCAAAGTTTTTTTAGTAAACCATTAAATTGGTCTATGTCTTTATACTAAATTCTCAATTTGGTTCATGACTCTATTAATAACTCAAAATGGTTCATGCCTTTGTCAAATATCTCTTAAATTGGTCTCTGACTCTATTAGTTGTTTTGTATTTTGAGTGTTAATGGCTCAATGTCTTTTGAATATTATTTAATGGTTAATGACATAATGCCTTTTGGATCTTATTTGGTACGTTAATGACTTAAAATACAAAACAATTAATAGAGTCATGGACCAATCTGAGAAACGTTTGACAAAGACATGGACCATTTTGAGTTATTAATAAAGTCAGGGACCAATTTAAGAATTTGGTACAAAGACAGAGACCAATTTGATAGTTTACTTGTTTATTATTGTTACCTTCTCAAACTTTCATTATGCGACTCTTATATTTAAATACTTCTAAATTTCATAAATTCATTTAACACTTTACATTTATTCCACTGTTTCGCTTTTCCTATTACATCAGCAACATATCACATCTATCATATTGTTTTCTTTATCCTTATCTTCTCTCTCAAGATGTAGATAAGTTTTGAGTGTTTATGAATTTTTTCCTTCTATATATGTAATGTAATCTTAACAAATATCCAAAAGACACTTTTAACATTTTTCATTAAAAAATTATTTGATAACTTGTGATTTAAAGACATATGTCGAGAAATTTAAAGTAGAGTACAATTTTTGTGTTTAAAAATAATTTTTTAAACTTTTAAAAATTGGATACACAACTTTTGAGACAATATATCTAGATTGAGTTACTCAACATGTATCTGAACTATGCAATGAATATATTTAATATATAGAGGAGTGCTAGCAACACTCTCTTTAACATTCACTCTCATTGGATGAAATCAATGTGGATCCCACACTTTGGAAACGGATCCCACATAAAGTGGTGTAGTCGACATTGATTTCATCCAATGATAGAGTGTTAAAAAGAGAGTCTTGCTAGCATTCTTCTAATATATAAATCTATACTATATAAAAAAAATTAGACCGTTTTAGATTGACTTTTTCTCCTTCTAATTATACGTTTAAGCAAATTTGATTTTGTTGGTGTCATTAAAAAGATAAAAATTTATAGTCTACTTTCTGGTGTACTCTACTTCCTGGTGTCTCGTATGTAAGCAACAAATTTTTTTATGCCACTGTTTCAAATTTACTTTTAAATCTACTGTAATTATTCATATTTCAATGCTTTCAACACATTAGAAAGCACTCTCAAGGGTAAAATTGGAAATGTGAGACGGGAGTAACAATTAAAAACTAATAATTAAGTGTAAACCAAAATAGAATCAAATAAAGTGAAAATGATTAAGTAAATTTATGATTTCGCAAATGATCATTATAATGAAATTAAAAACATAATTGATGGTTGATTAATGAATGGCAAATGAATAAGCCAAGTGAGGGAAAGGAAGGAGGGCATTTTAGGTAAAAACAAAAAACAAAAACCAGAGAAGAGAAGTCTTTTTCAAATTCCCATGAAGAGGCAGTGCCCGACGTTGGGAAATAAATAACAGTCACACAAAAAGCACAGTGTCTAACGTTGTTGTTATTATTGTCATTTCAAAATCTCTGTTCTTCCCCTTCACGAGGTTGCACGCCTAGTACTTAGTACCGCTTCTTCCATTTATTATTACTACTACATACACCCTCCTTCTTCTTCCTTTCAGTTTCACACCCCTTCCTTCTTAAGTATAAACAAACACTCTTCGTTTTTCTTACACTGCATGAGAAAATGTCCTCAGCATTATCATCAAGAAAACCCAAATGGCACCACCATCCACCACCTCCTCCAACTCCAAGGATTCTCCATTTCCCTCGTCGTCCTCGCCGGAGACTCCCTTCCTCCTCAACCACCCGGAGGGACCTCAACAGCAACATGTTAGGGACATTGTTTGATAGAGAGAAACGTGCACCCGCTGAAGCTCCAATAAATGTTCCAATGGTGATGTTGGATCGGTGTGAAGAGAGGAGGGAGAGAGTTATTATTGAGAGAGGAGATGGATCGTTGTTGGAGGAAGAGAAGTGGAAGTTTCAAGTGGAAATGCTGAGAGCTGAGTGTAATTTGTTGAGGATGGAGAAGGAGATAGCTGTTAAGAAGTTGGAAAGGACTCGTTCAAAGATGGAACGGACTCTAAGATCTGCTGTTCATACCCTTGTTTCTGTTAGTTTCACTTTCTTCTTCAAACTTTCATTTTTTACTCTCCACTTGCTATCATTGAATTGAAAATTGCATTTTGAGAGGTGTTTCTAAGTTTATCTTTAAAGATGTTTTAGTTATAAGTGCGTATGTGTAAGGTATTTCTATGACAAAAGATAAAATGAAGTCAAACATTGCCGTGTACTAGGTTTTCAGAAGCTATTCTAGTGAGCTTGTGGAAATAAGTTGAAAACAACTTATAGACATTTGATACATCTGTTTACATAAGTTCTCTCAAACGACAAACAGTCTCACCGGTGCTTATGTCAGTGCACAAACTCAAATATACCGGTCCAACCAGAAATAAGTTTAAAACAACTTATAGACATGTCATAAGGTGTTTCTATAAGCTCTTTCAAACAATCTCACAAGTATTTATGTCAGTTGGCAGACTCAAATATACCAATCCAAACAAACCTTTATTTGAACTTTAATATTATTTATTTGTCTAATATATGTCATCTCATGGTTCAGTACGAAATTTTGAAAGTAGAGTAGTTATTATTGTCATAGCTGATATATCATGAATTGGCCTAATTCTGTTTCAAGTAGCTGGTGTAAGACTATAATTATGTATCATTCATTTATATGTATGTTTTTAACATGATGGTTTGGTTTGCATGATTTGATCTTTAACTTAGAAAGTGGAATGCAGGGGAGAATAAAGATGTGTGAAGGGAAGAATATTGATAGAGTTTTGGATGAAGAAATTCATGAGTTGACAGAGAAACTTAAGAAGTTGCAAAAGAGATCAACAGTTGAGGATATTGAGGGAAGGAGGAATAACAGAAATTTTGACAAACAAGTTTCGGTTCTGCAGAGACGGCTCGAGAAGATTGGAGGACCATCAGAAGGGATATATTTGAGGGAGTTTAAAGAGATGGAAAATGTTAGCTTTTCAGTTAAAAAAAGTAGCAGATTTGATAATAGTGTTGTTGCAACTGGAAAACTGAATGTAAGTGAAAAAAGTAACCACCATGTTTTGCCTTATTGCTTTGCTTCTCAATCCATCTTTAGAATTTATTTTCTGTTTGATTGTTAAGATAATGTAAAGTGAAAACATGTTTTTATAAGTTATATTTTATAGAGTGAAAGTTCAACTCCAATGACCTATGTAATTTAGATAAAGTGAATGTGATGAACTTCAAAGATTAGTTGTTGATTTTGTCCAAACATGCCATACAAATACTTCTTTGCTATTTTGTCTTTTTTGGTGTTGGTTTCTCATGAATTTTATTGAACTTTGCAGGTGGAGATTCTGAGAAGGAAAATGGAGGGATTGTCAAAGGGTATATTATTAGAGAGAATGGAGGAAGAGTACAATTCACTGCTTCTGTCCACTGCTAGTAGTTCTGCTTCAACTTCCAAGAGAGTTGAATTTCAAGTACCTCCTCAGGTATATTCTTGATTTCATTGCCACTAGTTTTTTTTTTTGTTTTTGAAACAACAAATATTATTCACGTCGAGAGTATAGTATGCAAGAAGCACACAAACACGTGGAAAAAAACAAGGGAAACTTACACAAGGTGCTGCATATATACGGAACACCGAAAACCCAAAACAACCCAATCCTTGATTTCATTGCCACTATTTGATCGTAGATTATTGTTAATAATTAGTCTTTTTAATCATATACTCCTTTAATAATCCAATTAAATACGATTTTTATAATCCCACTATTAATAAAAAATTATGGACGTGAACTGATTTGAATTTCTTAGTGTATATTTGAATAGATTAATTTTAATGCAGTGTTATTGTAAATTTTACACTGACAATGTCATGATATAAGATGACAATAACAACAACAATCAAGCCTTATCCCACTAAGTGGGGTCGGTTATGACCCAAGATGAGCCTAAGAAAAAAAATTAGGTCCAAGTAGTTTATGGATTAAGTTCTCTTAGACGATGAGTCAACACTTTCTATAAGGATCTAGATAGATCTATTAGGATGAGTCATTGTATATCAAATAAAATTGTAGGATGGACTGGTTATCCTTGTTCACTTGAAAACACAATCTTCTTGGCTAACCGGATTAAAATAACGCATTCAATTCTTAATCAAATTGTGTATTGAAAAATCATACAGGAAAAAGTGTCATCTGAAGCAAACCTGTGTTCAGGACATTGCAAGACTATTGTAAGAAGAATAGTGGAGCAAGTTAGAGTTGAGACAGAACAATGGTCCCAAATGCAGGAGATGCTAGGACAGGTGAGGGAAGAGATGGAAGAACTGCAGGCTTCACGAGATTTCTGGAAAGATCGCGCCTTGCATTCTGATTCTCAAATCCAATCTCTACACAATGATGTAAGATAAAGTTTATTGTTAAATTCAACAACCTCTTAGGGCCGTGTTTCCTGATTCCATTTCTAAGGCTTATATGTTGGAGTCGTTTATTTTTGGTGTATCCTGTTTGCATTAACTTTGTACTTTCTTTCACACAGGTGCAAGAGTGGAAACAAAGAGCTCTTTCATCGGAAAGTAAGAAAAACGAGATTGAAGCAAAACTTTCCATGCTCTGTGTTGATTTTGAAAAGTTCCAGAATGAACAAAATGTAGTTAAGGGGACGAAATGTCCATCGGTTCCATTGGATACACAGAAAGAGTTTGAGAAGCGAATAGTAGTTTGCAGCTCAAAGGAAAATCGTAGTAATGTTACAGAAAACAGAAAACACAGTGAGGTTTTAAGGAACGGAGAAAGAAAAACACATGCTGCTAGAGGTGGCCTACTAGTTCCAAAACGAATGCCGTTCCGAGACATAGGAAACAACTCGTCATCGTTGACGAGGCAGCAGAATGGCAAAGCAGTTTTCCCTTTGCATTGCCATATTTCTTCAAATGGTGAGAAAACTTATCACTTGAATGAAAGCGCGCAATGATTTAGGTGTTTCATGTTTTAAGATTGGTGGTCTGGGATCTGTCATGTAATATGTACTATGCTTAGAGAAATAAGGCCAGCATTCTCAAAGGAAGATAAAAGTGTATTGTGTATGCTGGCTTCATATTTAGGGTGTGTTTGGATAAATAACTTATGTAAGAGTTTAATGATAAGCTCACATCATATAAGTTCTTATGAATAAGTTGTGAATTAATTGTTTCTACAGGTCATTTAGAGCGACTTACGAAAATAGAATGAAAACAACTTATAAACATATCATAAACTATTTTTATAAACTCTTCAGAACACTTGCATAAATATTTATGCAATAAGCTAGACCTTATTTCACAAAATGAAAACGGCTTGGTTTAACACAATACCCAGCTTTATTTCACATTAATAAATAACTCATCCTTCTGCAAAGTTTCTGAAACCAAAACATGATTAAGATTATCAACATTTTTTCCTCAATGAAATATCATACTAGCAAACTTCTTTTTTTTTAAACTTTCTATGATCTCTTTGAGGCTCACTTCCAGGGGAATAAAATCAATTGCCAAAGTCTTTGCCTTTTCTTTGGAAACTTGAAATGTTTGCTTAAAAGATTTATCGTCTGCACACCTGATAACATAGTTCACAAAATGGAAAATTAGTTAGAAAAGATGGAAGGAATACCAACATCTTTAAATACATAATTCGAACAATGTTACAATAAATTGACCCGCCCATGTTTATAAAATCATGATATGAGATGTTGGACTTTGGATTAATGCTGAAGTTACCCATTGTTTAAAAGGTGAATTCTAGTCACTGGACTATTTGACCAAAAATAGAACTTACATGTCTGGAATTTTTAATGTCGGATACATACGACGCAAAATGTTTACAAGTTCAGAGAAATGCATCACTCTTTCGGCCAAACAATATCTTCCTCTTGCCAAAGCATCTTCATATGCATTAATATGGGCGTTTGCAACATCCTTCATGTTGATCCATCCGAAAGCAGCATTTCTATATGTTTCTGAACCTGCATCAAGCCGTTGAGATTTGTAACCGAAAAATAAAAAACAGAATTTCATAAAAAAAAAAAGGCGATTAACACAATGAGTTCTTCTATATATCAACCAAACATGTTAGTTCACGATTGATATTATATTGGAAAAAACTCAAGTCCTACATCAAAAAGAGATAAGGTATGAAAAGAACTTGTAAAGGTGTTCCTCCCAAATAAAAGTTTAGTACCATTTATTAAGTGAAAAATGAAAGCGGAACTTTCATTGAGCTCTGGTTGCAAGAGAGGCCCTATCGTCGCTGTTGGTTTTAAAACAACGTAGTTGATGTTATTTTCTGTTAAAAAATTTGTGGCAGCTTCCTCAGCTGCAGTCTTTGCAAATTGATACCACATCTGGAATATAAGCATTATTAACATCTACATTGCTCAATAATCATCTATTAAGAATTTTGATTGATAAGGACTCAAACATGAATAGTATTACATCATATAGAAGAAGAAGATAACTCATCAAAGGACAAATCATTGCTTGCAGCTCAAGTTACTTAGATTCATATTATTAGCTACATTACAGTATACATTAGCTTAGTGTACTCTCTTTTGATGTATATATAGTACCTTGTAACTGATAATTCATTCAATAAGAATTCTCTTCCTATTCATTTTTCTCTCTCCTAATATGGTATCATGCGCCCTTTTCCAAAGAGGGAAAGGTTGTTACGATCCTAACCGTTTTTCCGCAGCGCATTCTTCATGCTAATTCTTCATCTTGTTCCTTTTTCTCCTTGATTTCTTGTGTAAGATTGAATTTTCTGCATTCAATTCTTACTTTTGTTCTTGGTTCTCTGTTTTTCCGATTCAATTTCTTCTTGTTTGAACCTTGAATCGTCGTTTTTCTTCGCGATTTTCGCATCTTCTCTGTGATTGTTCATCTTGTAATAGTACTAATATACAGACTGTTTGTAATTCTAGCCAGTTTATTTCATCTGATGCTTTGTGGCATTTTAGATTTGGCCACCTATCTCATGCTAGATTACAAAATATGACATCTTTGTATCCATCTATCAATATCAATAAAAGTGCAGTTTGTGATTTGTGTCATTATGCTAAACATAAACATTTACCCTTTTCATCTAGTATTTCACATGCTTCAGCTAATTTTGAGTTAATTCACTTTGATATTTGGGGTCCCATTTCCACTATTTCTGTTCATGGCCATAGATACTTCCTTACCATCCTTGATGATCACAGCAGATTTCTATGGATCATTCTTTTAAAATCTAAAGTTGAAGTCTCCACTCATGTCAAGAACTTTATTACCTTAATCCCAAATCAGTTTCACATAACACCTAAAACCATTAGAACTGATAATGGTTCTGAGTTCATGCTTCATGATTTTTATGCCCTTCATGGTATTGTTCACCACAAATCATGTGTTGAAACTCCCCAACAAAATGGGAGAGTTGAAAGAAAGCATCAACATATTTTAAATGTTGCTAGAGCTTTATTATTTCAATCAAAATTACCTCCCACATTCTGGTCATATGTTGTCCTTCATGCTGTGTTCCTTATAAACAGGGTCTCTACTCCTTTACTTCATAATCAGTCCCCTTGTCTTGTTCTTCATAATAATCTGCCTTCTATTGATCTTTTCAAAGTTTTTGGTTGTTTGTGTTATGCTTCCACCCTTCACAATCACAGAACCAAGTTACATCCTAGAGCTTGAAAATCTATTTTCTTAGGCTATAAGTCTGGTTATAAAGGTTATGTTCTTTTTGATCTCACCTCTAGAGAAATCTTCATTTCCAGACATGTTCTTTTCATGAAACCATTCTCCCTTATGATCAAAATTCATCCTCCACTATTGCAGACTGGAATTACTATACTTCCAGCCAGTCATCTTCTCCTAATACTTCACAAAATGCTAGCCACCATGTTCATATTCTTGCTGTCATTGATGACATTCTCCCTTCCACACATGTCCCTCCTCCATCACCACCTCCTCATGAATCACCACCTCTACCTGTTTCTCCCAGGCGTTCAAATAGAGTTAGAACTGCCCCTCTTCATTTACAAGATTATGTCTGCAATAATGTTCATTCTACTACTTACCCTTTATCACATTATATCAATTACAATAACATTTCCACTAATCATGCTTCCTTTATTTCCTCTTTACAAACTACTGAACCTACTACATATGCTGAGGCAAGCAAGCAAGATTGTTGGAATCAAGCTATGCAAGTTGAGTTATTGGCACTTGAGAAAACTGGTACTTGGGATATTGTAGACTTACCAGCATATGTTAAACCCATTGGTTGTAGATGGATTTACAAAGTAAAGCATAATGCTGATGGTTCTATAGAGAGATACAAGACCAGATTGGTTGCTAAAGGTTACACCCAAATTGAAGGCCTTGACTATTTTGAAACATATTCACTTGTTGCCAAGCTAACCACAATGAGATTGGTGATTGCTCTAGCTTCAGTTCACAACTGGCATTTACATCAGTTAGATGTCAATAATGCTTTTCTTCATGGAGAATTGCAAGAGGATGTCTACATGACTGTACCTCCTGGGATTAAAACTGCTAAATCCAATCAAGTTTGCAAATTGAAGAAATCCCTTTATGGACTGAAACAGGCAAGCAGACAGTGGTATGAGAAGCTCACCTCTGTGCTCACTCAACAACATTACACTCAGGCTTCTTGAGACCATTCTTTGTTCATCAAGAAATCTTCTGATTCATTCACTGTGCTTCTGGTTTATGTAGATGATATTATTTTAGCTGGCACATCTCTCAGAATTCCAACACATCAAATCTATTTTGGATACTTCATTCAAAATCAAAGATTTGGGACAATTGAAATACTTTCTAGGTATTGAGGTTGCTCATTCCAAACTTGGCATTTCACTTTGCCAAATGAAGTATTGTCTTGATTTGCTCCATGATTCAGGTCATATAGGTTCCAAACCTATTTCTACTCCTTCTGATCCTTCCATGAAATTTCATCATGATACAAGTAAACCATATGATGATATTCC
>Ga0315913_1008133_pt1 | contig 12485 bp, 9 predicted proteins | sample MpolsnodulesMG_FD_207736 | JGI IMG/M metagenome (GOLD analysis project Ga0315913, IMG submission 207736) | Medicago polymorpha root nodule microbial communities from Los Angeles, California, United States - small nodules | ecosystem: Host-associated > Plants > Roots > Nodule | place: USA... | reverse complement strand
ATCGGAGCACGATTTTTTACGAGACAAAATGTCTCAAAAATGCAGCAAAATCGTAGCCCGATGCTGTAAATCGGAGCACGATTTCTCCTTTGTTTCAGCATAAAAAATCAGTCTTTTTGCAGCTTCTTACTCATGCACAATCACCTGGACTCAACCAAAATTACATAAAAACTATAACAAAAGTGCTATATGACTTAGTGTCATCAGCTACCAAGTCAGGAAGGAAATCCACTATAGTAGTATCAATTCGAAGCATACATAAAATCCTTCACCAGTCTACTATCTTCTCACTTAACCACTACCCGTGGTATTTCTACCTAAGACTCTCCTAGTCCTAAATATGAGAAACCACTCACTTCCTCTTAGTCACAAATCAGTGACCGTCCTTGAAATCCCTAACAAAATATGGAGACACTCTCCTAGAAAAGAATCAACTCGTGCTTAAAAGCTTAGAGAGGTCCAGAGCATTACAACTCAATTACAAAGTCCAACTCTAATATCAAAGTGATAAGAGAGTGACTCACAAATAACAAAAACAAATTAAAATCCTATATGACTCTTTTTCAATTGCGGCTTCATTGTAGTATTAGGTCTTCTGTCTTTGTTTATAAAGCCTGAATGCAGAATAGGTGTGATGCGCAAGTCTGGCTAATAATCAGCTGAAATCTCGATATTTCAGCACAAATATTCTGAAGCAGATCAGATGTTTCCTTAAATGTTGCAACAACATTCTTAAGGACTAAGTTACGCATAAACCGCCTTCCTCTGCTTCTAGAAACACACTTTCTTGGTCAACTCTTCACGTGAAACAAATCTTTAGATATTATATGAAAATCTTCACGTTTAAGATGAATCTCCAAGAATGGGGATCAAGGCACGCTATGATGTCGTACCAATATGTTAAGACATTATGTCTGACATCTTGCTATAACTAAAGTTTTAACAAAATGCAGCCAATAATGTCTAAAATCCAACAGGAACTTACCCATTAATCAGTTCAAAAACTCTTGAGATAAGAAAAAAAAAAAAGAAACAAACCCATACAAGTGGAGGAAACAAACTAATTGAATGAAGAAAAGATAGGAAACTCAATTGGACTCTCAATCTTATCACAACAAACGTAAACTAAAATTATGGGAAGTGATGTCCATGAATAAAAATAATAATTACTATTATTTTTATCATTATCAGGTGTTTAAAAATCGAATACGTCAATTTAAACATTACTAATGTGTGTGTTCTATTTTATATGGGACCCCCAGATTCTATTTTTTTAATTTACACAACAGTGGATCATAATCTAATTATGTGGTGCTTAATCTTCCAACCTTCCAATTTCCTTTAATTTCACTCCAATGTTCCAACATAAACTACTCATCAACTCAGCATAGAAAGCATTATTGATACTTATCTACATCACAAAATAATTATCATGTTAGCCGAACTCAGCAAATAGACAATTGAGCAATTAGGCAAGGAGACCCCCAAGTTGATTAGAGAATAGGCGATGCTAGAGCAACAGAGCGAGGGAGTTGATTCTTTCTCAAGACCACTAACCTAGAATGTGGGGTCGTCAAAGGTCTAAAACTAAGTCAAAAACATAGTGAGACCAGACAATTACGCGAAACCTACAATCTCTGCTCGCAGAGCCAATAATAGTTTTGAGGAATGAGGAAGAAGACACGGTCTATAATGAAGTTGCGTACAAAATCACATTGTCAATGGATTATGCCAAGTGAACTTTTACATAAACCACCAAAAATTAGTCAAACAAAACTTAAGCACCGTATGTACGCCATTAAGAAAAAGAGAAAAATTAATTTGATTTCGTTAAAATTCAATTTATATTTGCCTACCTTTATTTTTGTCGAATCAACACATATTAACCAGTATGATCACCTTCCCACACATCTCGAGTAATTTCAAATTTGATTCAGTTGAATTTAATATAGTCTACATAGAACGTGTCTATTTTATTTCTCTAAATACATTATCAGTTTCATGATCACTGACAAAAAAATGTAGCATTTGCTACTAAAATTTTACTACCAATGGTATTGATAGTTAATCTCAATTAAAAAGATTCCTATTTTCCTAGAACTACATAACATAGACTTAAGCTTAAAAGAACCAAAAAAAAAAAAGCTTGTTTCCCATATCTTATTAAGAAATGAGTTTGTCTGACATATGCAATATTGTACATGTTAAAGCAATTAAAAGTGTAAACTTTTTATTAAAAAACAATAAATATTTATTAAAAAGTTATACAATACTTAATATAAAATGTACAAATTTTAATACAAACTTACTATTTAAAACCTATTAACATGTGCAAATTTGCATCACTAATATCATATGTTCTTAGATGGTGTTCTAGTTTGTAAAAAGAGTATTTTTCTATTTATAGAGTATTATTTGTGTGTTTCTTTACGTTATATATTATTGGTCTTGTTACATGAAGAACATATGCTTTATTGCGAGTCAAAACTTTTCAAATATCACATGTTCATATTAATTGGTTAGTTAATGATTTATTCAGGCTGTCCAAAAATTAAAACATCAATATAATATTAGATTATCAAAATGATACAACTCTAATTTAAAATTAAGTTCGTTCTTTCATTTTTAAATTAAGATGTCGATAGTTGACCTTACTCTATTTTTGTCTACCTTTGTACAAGTTCATCCTTTCGTTTATAAATATCACCCAAAGTTCCTACAATCACCAAGCACAAAAAAGAGTATAGCCAAGAATCCTATAATCCTATTTGGCTATTTCTCACTTCCAACTTAAGCGTTACCATGATCATGAAGTACTTAACTCTAGTTTACACTCATCTAAAATGGGTATTAGATATTCTTACATATTATCCCTTCTACAAGCTTCATGATTCAAATTTTCCAATAATCGGAGAAATGTATGATATATGCAATTATGAACACACCCATGGCTCAAATGAAGATGTTGAATGTGCTGTGTGTCTCTGCAAAATAGAAGAAGGAGATGAGATTAGTGTATTGAGATGTGACCATATGTATCACAAATATTGTTTAGATAAATGGATTAGTTTCAAGAACCACACTTGTCCTCTTTGTAGAGAATCATTGAGACCAGAAAGGGCCATCACTGAGCTTGGAGCTGAAATTCTTTCATTTAATTTTTGTGTCATCCGTAGTGATCGAGATCGTGATGATTTTTGGCTACGTTGAATAATATGTTTGTGATTGAAATTCTTTCATTATTGTTTGTATACAATTAACAAATTTATGCAAGATCTTATAATATTTTCATATCATGAATTTCTGGCATATCTCTTTCTTTTTTCTTTTTTTTTTAAATATGTAACTGTTTTTAGGGTCAAATACATCTCTTACTAGGGGTTGTAATTCGCGTTCTCAAGCATAATATAGTCTCCAATTGCCAAAATTCAGAACCCTATGTGATTTCAAAATGTTCATTTCCACCAATATGTAATGGCATAACAAATTCACCTAACAAATAAGTAACTTAGTGGAATGGAGTAACACAGTTCCCAAGGAGTAACTTAGTAAGGTTTTGTTTGGTTAAAAGAGTAGATGACTGATAAACTATTTGATAACTTATACCTAATGACCGATGACTGCTAACTTATTGAGGATAATTGATAAGCCACAAACTCTGGCCTTACCAAACTGAAAGACACCGAAAAGGTATTATGAAAGAGGTTCAAGACTCAATCATGCTACTAACAAATTCTCGACCCCTTACAGAGTTAACTTAACACTAACAATTTGTATATAAAAAATAAACTGAATATCTCCACTCCACCTAACAAATTTAACCATAGAAAGTCTTTCATGGTCACAATATCAAATATATAGTACTTAGACACACAATGAGGCACATATCTTCAAAATGTTTTTTTTTAACAAGCCAAACATATCTTCAAAATGTAAGATTATTTTCTTTTAAATTTTTATAAAAATGTATTTTTGTGTGCCTAAACGCTGTATGTTTGGTCTTGTGACCATCAAGAATAGCCCATATAACCAACTATCACAAGCCGAATTTATAAGGATAAGTGAGACCAAATATACAAACTTAATATGATACGAGAGTTTATCAATTTCGGTCATGCAACAAGTTTGATCTCGAGGGTGTATTGGAAAAACCAAATCACCCATAAATTAAAGAGGCTTGACTAGAGTTTATAAAAAAAATACATTTCTCTTCTTACAAAATCAATAAGTTAGACACAATGTTTGTTTTCCTTTCTAAAGGATAACCAACTATCGCCTAATCATAACTATAACTAACTAATAAGCATCTTAAGCAATATTCAACATAATTCTAAAAATTCTCAAACTATCCATAACAAACTCATTGTTTGTAAAATAACTACCACCATGTATATTACTCAAATTCCATTATCATTAAATTTAAAATGTGGCATACAAGAAAATTCATTACATCATGTTAACATTGCTAACCATAAAACTCATCCAAAAAACTATAAAGTAAATTTACATATGTATACATAAACATTAAATACCTGTACCAAAAAAATAAAATCAAAAGCCTTTAGGACCAGATTGATCCAAAACCTGAGAATTCTTCTCCTTCATAGACAAACAATACTTGGCAATTTCTCTAAACTTAGGAACACTCCTAAGATCAACCTTAGTACCATCTTTTAATGTAATAACAATATCACCCCATTCACCAATAAACCTTGGAACAACCTGAACATCCTTAATAACATTGTAGGAAAAGTCACTTCTGTCCTCACCTGTTAAACCTGAAATGACACTCACTCTTAGGTTGGTGAACCTGTAACGTAGGTAAAGTGCACGTGAAACTGCTGCTAGTGTTAAGGGAAGCCATACAAGAGTGAAGCCTAGGAGGAGGTTGGTGATGAGGTCTCCGTAATGAGCTCCACCGTCGAAGAAGATGGTTTCTGCATTAGGCTTTTGAGGTGGTGGTTGTGTGGTTGAGGTTGTGGGCTTGTTTGTTGGTGAGGATGAGACGTGGAGTTTTGTGGTGAGTTTACGGTTATGGGTGGAGATGGGTTTGGAGAGGAAGAGGGGTTGGAGGGTGTGGTTGTGGTGGTTGATGGTGGAGATGGTGGTGGTTGTTGGTGGTGATAGGAGAGGTGTAGAATTGCAAGCCATTTGTGTTTTTTCTGTTATCCGATTGAAATAAACTTGAAATTTTTAGTGGATGGTGATAACACTTCAAAGTTGAATGAGTTTTTTTTCTTTTTCTGTTATGGTATTGGTTGAAAAATGTAGTGGGGACCACCTTTTTAAGTGGTTGTGATTTAGCCACATGACAATTGTTTTATAAACAGCCACATGATGAGTATTTGACTTGATTATGGACCACTTTGTAAGTGAAGTGAGGCCCAATGGTTTTAATGTATTTAAAATTTTTAGAAAATTACTTTCAAGGCCTCTAATATTTCTCTCAGTCATCCTAAAATGACCAAATTGACACCAACAGCAGTTAAATGTTGTTCGGTCTTCAATCGCAGTTAATAGTTGTTGTACCAATGACACTTAAGTGTTGGTTCGTTCTGGTTTTGCTTTATACTAGAACATAAACTCACAATCTCACACTTCTTCAAAAAAAAAAAAAAATCTTCCTCTAAACTCAACAACCCAACCTTCATCCATTTGTTGTTAACCACAACAAATAAAATGAAATGATCTAGATACAAACATTGCATGTAATATAATATAAAACGATAAGTTTTTTTTGAAAGGAATATAGAACGATAAGTGTTACTTTATAGGATAATTGATGATGAAAGGGAAGGTTGTTCCAAGATGTTTTGAACTTTATCATGATAAAAATATATCAGTTGGCAAGGCAGTATAATCAAGTTCAAAACAATCGCTGAACTTTATCATGATAAAAATATGTCAGTTGACAAGGCAGTATATTCAAATTCAAAACAATCACTTGGTGTTCAGATCCACCGGATAAATGTTCATAATTCTTTGTTGTGTTTTACAACAAATGAACCAAACATGATTATGTATACAATCTTCTATGTGTTGTAGACCACAAAAATTGTTGGTGCAACCTCAACTACATATAATCAACTGCAACGGGAGTTAACTGGCGTTAATACCAATGACAGTTAACTGCAGTTGCACTCTGGTAACAGAGGTAAAACACTATTTTTGACATGCACCCTTTTTTTCTTCACCAAATACATTCATTCATTCAATCACTCATTAGGCCTTCATACATCAAAATAATGCCTCCTAACTGATCGCCTTCTTTTGAATATCTTATATGTAGTGGCTAGAATCATCACATCCTTAATCCTCCTCAAGATACCACGAAAGTCATCGACTGTCACACCATCATGCAACCCCTGATTCACCATGTTGATAAGGTCTTGTATGATACTCAGTAAGTCAGGTCTATCTCTGTATAGGTCATAATAACTACAAGTGAGATACCTTAAAGAATCAAGACACACAATCATCAGAGGGACTCCATATGACATCGTCCACGGCCACACAATCATGGATGCTTCTGTAGGCCCCCAGTTAAACGTGGCCTTTCTCAGGAGTAAATCGCACAATGTGTGCCAAGTCTGGGGTATAATCGCGATTAGGAGACCATGTAAATAAGTGTTTCAAACGCTCTAAAGGCCATGTCTGAAAATGCAAAAGAACACATGTATATTAACATATTATAATAGGATCTACAACAAAGATAAAAATGAAATAAATTACTACCTCGAGTAATGTCATGTAAATGCCAATGGATGTCTTTGTGAAATTGGTAGCCATATATAGATAGTGGTACAGATAAGCTAGTGCCATTCCACCCCCATGATGACTTATGTATCATGTCCAGATCCTGCATCGCATCAAGCCATATGAGATTAATATTCTTGTTACTCTTGTTGGTGAACATGGTACATTCGACCATAAAGACTAAGAAATCCCTCACTCACCATTGCCTCTAATTATTTATCTCCTCCTCCCTGTCAGCTACATTTTCCAACAAACTTGTCATATTGACGTGTGCTAAATATATTCTCTTTAGAAAGGGAACATTTATAAAATAACCAAACTAGTGATCACAATCATCAATCACACGATGCTCAGTAACACCAAGCAATTGACTGGACACCCGTCACCTCGAAGATATTTTCCTTGTGATCCATCGCCTTCCCTTTTATGGGGATGTGCAGAAAACATGTCACATCATCCAATGTGAAGATCATCTCCCCAACAGGTAGATGCAAGTTGCTGGTCTCCTTATGCCACCTTTCTTACCAAGTGGTAAGCATGGAACCACTAAGGGTACAAAACCAACTTTAAAGAAGTGGTAAAAGACCAAATTCCATAACTAGATTCCAGAACCAGTCAAAATGCGCTACTCGATATGTAAGTGAAGTAATCTTCCTCCCATGTCTTATGGCCTTACACACACAAGTGTGACTCTAAAATACAAATAAAAAACATTAAAAATATATTAACCAAAATAAACATTTGAATAATAAAGTAATATAATTATACTTACATCAATGTCATTCCAAATTCTGTAAGTGACATGTTTAGGAAATGATTGTATCACATATAGATCAATAATCCCTTTAGGAAAAGCACCAGATACCAGTGGGGGTGAACGTGCGTCATGTTACTCTGGTTCCATGTGATGATGCTCAACCTAGTGGTACTCATCTTGAGTAGGGTCTATAGAACCAATGAATTTTAGAACAATGTCTCTAAGGTTTTGATGATAACAATGTATAGAAGAACAATTGTGTACTCTAAAGTTTATTCAAGTGTACAAGTGTTAGCCAATATTTTATCTTATGTTTTTCGACAGGTATAAAGAGGTTTAAAGCTGCAAAATCTTCTAAGTCCATGGTTGAAGTTGCTGAGTTTGATGGATGATGAAATGCTTTCGACAGAAAGCTGTAGTTTGACAGAATATTGGATTTTGAAGAAGCAAGTTTAAGTGTCCAGACACATGGAAACATGAAGTTCATATCCGTTTAGTTTTGCAGTTATTTTCTCTATGTATATATAGTAGTTTTTCAGAGGAAAAAATGGTCACAAATCATTATTATAGACTTCTAACACTTGATGTACCAGCGTTTAGAGATAAGAGTCACATAATGTATGTAACTTCATTTGGTGAACCATCTTTTAATTCAATGCAATGCAATTTACATTTCTTTAAATTTCTGCATTTAAACTTTAAATCTTTTACTTGTTTCATCTTGTTCATGAAGCACACTATGAATATGATGAACATTCAAACATTTTATGAAAAAAGATTGCACAACATGCCCAAGGATTTCTAGTTTGATCCTGCAAGTAATTATTTAAAACTAGTCTTAATGTTTACCAAAATCACCGATAAACAACATGACTATATAATTAAATTTTGACTTTGAAGTAATTTTTTTGGTTCTAACATTTTAAACTCTGAATGAAATGCTCTCAACAAATTAGAACAAATTTGTTACTCAAAACAAAGCTTTGGCGACAAAACTCTAATACAAAGATGGTTAACAAAAAGTTAAAGCAACGGCTAAACCATGAACTGTGAAGCACGTTTAAACAAAATGATAAGAAATTCTTGTAAAAAGAGATGCTGAAATTGACTTCATTAATTAAACATTACCTAAAGGGTAGGACAGAGGTTCCAAGTGAAAACAAAGAACACCAAAACTTATAGTGTAATCAACTCAACAAAACATCATCACAACAAAACTGCAAACGTCTGTCATGTCCCATTTCTAAAAAAAAAAAGAAACAATACTTACACTCGTGATGTCAAAATCCAACAAATATGTTTGCAGAATCATCATTCACTTGTATCACAACCAGAGCCACTACCAATATCTATTAATGAAAAAAAATTAGACAAAGTTTCAATAATTTATAATCACGAACTTCACATAAAATTGTATCCCAATAATACTAAACCTGCTAAAGAGGGATTTCCTTGAGTAGCATTTATGGCATCCCCTGTTAAAACATAGCCTTGAAGGTTGGACATGTTAAGATGTTAGGGAAGCTTAGTGGATGGAAAACTGTGTATTGAGTTTGTATTGAGTCTGTATGATAGAAACTAACAATGTGTATTGAGTCTGTATGATAGAAACTAATAATATTATTGCATATGCATTGAACAACCCTGTGATGAGAAGAGTGTGTCAGAGTAAAACCTGGTTCCAAGTGATTGTCTAACTTGGATATCTTATAAAATACCTTTAGCTAAAAAACTATAATTACAAACCAACCATTAACATTAGTTGCAGTGGCAGTAGGGTTGGATATCTATACACTCCCAATACGTCGAACCTCTGAGCATGCCCTTAGGAAATTAGTGGCAATAATTATTAGCAAATTTGTTTAGTGGTTCGAGGTTATATCTGCCCACCAAAAAGCTACTACCATCCATAATATCTTAGGGTCTGCTGCAATAGCCTGTTTTTCGCTAGGATTATTTTATTTATTTATTATATGTGCTTATGTGTGTTTAATTTCTTGTTTGTGTATTTGATTTGGGATTAGTAGATTTTTAGCCGAGAATGGTATTTTAGTCATTTTTAAGACTAAGGGTATTTTGATAATTTGGTAAGTCAGGGTAAATTAGTCATTTTAGAAGGAACAATGTTTTAGTGTTTTTCGTGAGGGTAATTATTTTTACTAAGTTAGTAGTAACTTGGGGTAATTATTTTGAGATGGTAATTAATGATATGTTTAATGAGTTAAGTGTGTAATAACTTTTTAGAATTAAAGTAGTAAGAGTCTTGAGGTCCAATATGAATAGAGTTACCCTAACCCATTATTGAGGTATAAATTGATAACTCATGAGAGGATATTAGGGTTTTGTCATTCATTCACACATTCTCACAAATAGAGAGGCTAGAGATATTTGAGAGAGAAGAGAAGAATAGAATAGGAGAGGAAGAACCCATTTGGAGAAAAGTGAAGAGAAAGCTAGGAGAACCTGCTTCTCATCTCTTAGTCTATTGATTTAATATGAGATTATTCTGAGTGTTACTACGTTTTTGAAATGAATTTAATTAACTTGTATAGAACTTAGGGGGAGCTTACAAACCTCATCTTAAAGGACTATTGGACTTAGGGGGAGCTTACAAACCTCAGACCCTAATAGTCAACTTGTTAATTAGATTAACAACAATTGAACATTTTAATACTAGTGTTTGTCATCATTAAAAAGGGAGAGATTGTTGGAACAAAATGTGTTTGACAATGCCACCTTAAGTTTTGATGATAACAAGGTATTAAAAATATCAATTGGATATGCTAATATTTGTTCAAGTGTGCAAGACCATAGACAAAAATTTAAGTGTCTTTAAATCAAGTATAGGTTCTGGAAGAACAAATAAGAGCAATGGAATCTAAAAAAAGGAAACTTGTGTTGCAAGAAAGCATCTGAAGAAAAGAAGTTCTGAAGACAAGAGGTTTTGAAGATCATCAGAAGCACTCTCAGAAGTTGGAGACTACAAAAGCTGACGTCATCAGAAGGAAGATCATCAGAAGGTAAAGATCATCAGAAGCTGTAAGACTGGAAGCTTCAGAGTTTCTCAAGAGCTGTTATTATCATGCCTATCATTGCAGAAGGAATAAGAAGCCTGGAGCAACAGCTATTTCATAGAAATTGAAAGGCATTGGATGCTTATTCTTTGAAGAGCGTTAGAAAAGGACAATAGTACAATTGTACAACCACTATCTCCACTACTCTGTTTTGTGTCTGCAATAGTACAAGAACAACAGTTGTGACTACGTTGGTATTTCTCTATACAAGGAATGGATTTGAAATCGTTCCTTCTTAGGACAATAACCAAATTAAGCAACAAATCATTGGTGATTTGATCAAGCTTCAACAACGACTCTTTTGATGTGTTGGAAATCAACGTCTCTTTCACACTTCTATATAAAGGAGTGAAGATTTGAAGACTAGAGAGAGACTCACAATAATTTACAAGAGTCAAACCTCTGCAGAAATTGTTTCATATCAAAGTTCACTTAGAATTTCTTAACAACTCATATCTTAGAAATTCTAGAGTCTTAAGAGTTTTATCTGATTTGTATTTGTGAACACCACTGATTGTATATCAAGTGTTCAACCTCAAACATTTTCTTTGTAATTCTGTTTGAATAGAAGTCTCTTGCAGTTGTGCTTGAGCATAGGAAGTCTCTTGAGTGTGTTCTTGAGCATAGGAAATCTCTTGCAGTTGTGCTTGAGTAGTTTGAAGTCTCTTGCTATTGTGCTTGAGCAATTGTAATCAGATATTGATTAACAGAAGTCTCCTTGGAAGTGCAAGGGGGGACAAGACTACTTCCGGATTGTGCAAGGAAACTGTATAATTGCTCTGTGTCTTCCGGATTGTGCATCTACTTGGGATGCTCCGTTTATACCCTCAGGCGTAAGGATTGGGTTCATAGCATTCCATAGGGTATGTATTGTTGTAATGATTGAACTAGTTTGCTGTAAATTTTTCCATGAATAGTTTCGTGAAACAATCATAAACAAAAAAATACCCAAGTTGCACTGTTCTCGAAGTGTCTATAAATAATAATAATTATTGTTGTAATTATTATGATTACTAAAACTTTTTTTTATATATAGAAAAATAAATTGGAGAAATTTAAATGATAGAAAAATAAAGATAGATAAAAATAAGTAATTTAAATTGTTTAGTCGAAAATATCAACAATCCCCGGCAGCGGCGCCAAAAACTTTATGGTCGGATATGGCAAGTGTACCAAATCGTTTACCAAGTAATAGAGTGATAAGTAGAGTATTGTATCCACATGGATTGCCGTTTCGTGAAAACAATCCGCGTTACTTATTTTTGTAAATTTGACGATATAAAAGTTAAGGGTTAGAAAGTTGCAATTTTATCTGTTTGCAACACAACAAGTTTACCTGTTTTGGTTGCAGAAAAGTAAGCAGCGGTTAGGATTCTTCGAATCCCGTCTGTTTATATTGTTGGATATTAAATAATAGTAATGTCGCGTTTATTTATCTTAGTTAGACTATTGATGTATAAAATCCGCAAGCGCACGGTTTTTCAGAAGTAGTAATAAAGAGTATCGTTCCAACAGAGAGTTATGAATTCAATTAACTTGTCAACAATGGTTACAAGAAAGTTAAATAGATGAAATTTGTGATTTTGTTTGAATTAAAAAAACAATAATAAAAAGCGCCTTGGGATTATTACTTCGTCATGGTGACAAATCCTTCACAAACCAAACCCTAAACCTAGAACCTTATATTGGACCTATTTTCTAAAGACAAGTTTCTCTTTAGCCTATCACATCTCCTTTCGGTCTCAGTGAGTGTGTTCCTTTAGCAACCACACCTATTTTCATGGTTGATTGCTATTGGAATCCTTGAAGCTCGAAACTTTATTGTCTCAAGGTTTGCTAGACTATTTTCATGTTTTGCAATCCTTGTCTAAATTCACTTGTTCCAATATTAAAACTTC
>Ga0315913_1008129_pt1 | contig 12490 bp, 8 predicted proteins | sample MpolsnodulesMG_FD_207736 | JGI IMG/M metagenome (GOLD analysis project Ga0315913, IMG submission 207736) | Medicago polymorpha root nodule microbial communities from Los Angeles, California, United States - small nodules | ecosystem: Host-associated > Plants > Roots > Nodule | place: USA... | reverse complement strand
CAAATTTTTTTTGTGAATCTTCAAAGCTAGATCTAGAAGTTTTGGTAGTTTGATTCAAAAATCTGAGCTAGGATTCGAACAGAGGAAGAAGAAACGAGTGGAACAGAAGAAAAAAATTTCAAAAAAAAGTAATAAAAAGCTCCGACGCGGCAGCCCTCCGGCCAACCACCGCGTCGGAGCATTTCCGACCACCGTCCCTTCTTCTTCTCAGGCGAGCCCTTTTTTAGAGAGAGGGAGGAGCTTCTCTCTCTAATTTAGGTTAGAGAGAGAAGTGTTTTGAGTTATGTGATCTTTTTCTTGTTGAATTGATTTTTATACTAGTTTTTGTTTGAACAATCCTATGCGTGTTTGCTCGTGTTTCTTACTATGTGCTGCGTTTTCTAACCGTCATATCGTACATCTGACGGTCCCCGTTTTACTGGCTTTTGTAGTGTTTATTTTTATGTTTTTTTAAAAACCCTTGGATCTCAGATCCAGTGGCTGTGATGAATTTCTCTTTAATTAAATCTGGGCCTCTTGATTCATCGGACGGTCCAGATCTAATCTGCTTGAGCCAAACCCTTGACCCATTTTCTTTGGACCGGTTCGACCCATTCAGGGACCAGTACTTCGAACCGACCGTTTTTTCTGCTTAAGCCCAAATATTTTCTCCTGTTTTGTTATTTGCACCACTTTTTTTAATTATTACATCATTTTCTCTTAAAAATTTATTTTCTTTTTTTTTTCTTTAAAAAGTATTTTTGCTTTGTATTAATTGTTTATTTTAATGTTTTTATTTGATTATATTATTTTACATTATATTTGTTCATCATCTCATGCATATTTATTTTTGTCATTTTATTTTGTTTTAGGGTGTATAATAGGTTTTGTTGTAATTTAATCCATGCATTTTATTTTATTGTCATTTATTTTTCCTTGAAGATTTAGCATGTATTTAGGGACCATGTAATACTCATATAGTAAAAGATGCACCGACACCACAATTTATTTACCGCATTATGCCATAAACCGCAATCGAGGACCAAAATGAATTAGAGACAAATTAGGTTAATTATTGGACTTTAATTATTTTCTTAAAATCGAACTATTAGTAGTTTTAGGTTCATTTCCATAACTTGAGAATTTGTTTGGGATCCAACATCCTTTGTGAACTTCTCACTTTTTTATCACGTTACGTCGTTACGCTTAGTTTCTTAGTTTACGTTTAATTTAGAAAAATCTTTTTACCAAAAAAAATCAAATATGCAAAAACTCCAAAAAAATATTTTCTTAAGAAACTTTGGATTAATCCAAGTGCTTTTTACTTTTATTTTCTTAATCAAATGTATAATCAATTTAATATTCATATTTAGACTTGGTTTTCTTGTAATTAAAATTTGACCAACCTCATCTTATTTTCTCTCATGCCTTGAGGCCTCTTTCTTCTTCTCAAAACTATTTTCAAAAAATTATAAAATTAACCTAACTCACAAAAACAATTTTTGAGAGTGAACTACATTGGTTTTGATCCCACTTGTGGGTATGTAGGCAAAGGACCGAATCCTTCCAAATCAAATAAAAATAACAAAATCATACTTCTTCTCCCTCCATTCTTTCACTTAGACACTTAGGCATTTATTTTCAAAATAAGCAAATGACTTAGCACAAGATAAATTAGGCAAAAGGTTTCTACGGAGTACCGTAGTCGTGTAGGGTGCTTAACACCTTCCCTCCGTGAAATCAACCCCCGGATCCAAATTCTCTAAAGGGTTTTTTTTTTCTCTTTTTCCCTTCCCAAAAATAAAAGTAGAAAGTTCAAAGATTAAAGGTTCAAAACCAATCAATGGATTGATACCCAAAAATCAGGAGCACAAACGTGATTCTGATCTATTCATCGTTGAACCTCCTATTTTAGATCATGTTTGAATAGAATGAGAAAAAAAGGAGGAGTTCAAGCAGATATCAGAAAATGCATAAACTTCAAAAATTGGATCAACGAGTGCAGCTTAATAGAGGTCACTACTGTAGGAACAAAATTTACTTGGAGAGGGCCTCATTGGAATGGAAGAGATAGAGTCTTCAAAAATCTGGATCGAGTATTGTGTAATGTATCCTGGAGACTAAAGTACCCTGGGGGTTTTGCCAAGGTTCTTCCTCGTGTACAATCTAACCACCATCCCATCATTATTTTGCAGAGGGAGACCCAAATGTAGGTAGAGACCGTCCTTTTAGATTTGAAGCTGCTTGGATTACTCATGAGAATTTTCACGGGCTTCTTCATGACAATTGGGACAAAGGTAGAGATTTGGGATATCTTTTAAACAATCTCACAACCAAACTGAAAGAGTGGACCAAGGAGGTTTTCAGAAATGTTTTTAAAAGAAAGAATGAGCTTCTAGCCAGACTAAATGGAATTCAGAATATCCTGAATTATGGCTACAACAATTTTCAGGAATCTTTGGAAAAGGATTTGCAAGATCAACTCGCTACTACTTTGTATCAAGAAGAGTGTTTGTGGTACCAAAAATCTAGAGGGAAATGGATAACTGATGGTGATCGAAACACAAAACACTATGATTCTAAAACTATTGTTAGAAGACGTCACAACAAAATTGTTTCCTTAAGGAGCGAGACAGGGGGATGGATTGAGGACCAAGAGGATCTTAGTAATATGGTTAGGAATTTCTTTCTCAATTTATATAAGGAAGAGAATTTCATTCGTGATGCTATAATTTCATGGGCAACCTATCCTCAAATTTTAGAAGCCAATCATAATAAGTTAAGTGCCCAGGTGAATTTTTCTGAGTGTAAAAAGGCCCTTTTTGAGACGGGTCCCCATATGGCTCCAGAAGAAGATGGGTACCCTGCTTTATTTTTTCAATAGAATTGGGATACATTAGCGGATTCAGTTTACCATTTTGTGAATCAGGTGTGGTCTAACCGTTCGTTTATCTCTTCCATTAATAATACTTTGATTGTTTTAATTCCTAAAATTGATAAGCCTGAGTTTACTTCTCAATTCCGTCCTATTGCTTTGTGTAATGTTATCTATAAAATTGTTACTAAGGTGATTGTTAATAGAATTAAGCCTTTTTTGAATGAAATAATTTCCCCTTACCAATCTAGCTTTATTCCGGGTCGTACCATTCATCATAATATTGTTGTAGCTTAAGAGATGGTGCACTCTATGGCTAGAATGAAAGTTAACTAAACATTTATGTCCATTAAGATTGATCTTGAAAAAGCTTATGACCGTCTTAATTGGAATTTTGTTGAAAACTGCCTTGTTGAGTGCAAGTTTCTTCCTAATCTTATTAATATTATTCATCATTGCATCACTTCACCTTCTTTTAAGATTTTATGGAATGGTAATAAAACTGAGGAGTTCTCTCCTTCAAGAGGCATTCGACAAGGGGACCTTTTGTCTCTTTACCTTTTTGTCATTTGTATGGAGAGACTATCTCATATAATTGCTGATCAGGTGGAAGCTAATTACTGGAAACCTATGCGTGCAGGTAGATCGGGACCTCTAATATCTCATCTTCTCTTTGCTGATGATTTTCTTCTTTTTGTAGAGGTTTCTATTGAGCAAGCACATTGTATTATGCATTGTTTGAATCTCTTTTGTGAAGCTTCAGGTCAAAAGATTAACAACCAAAAGACTCAAATTTTCTTCTCCAAGAATGTTGATCACCAACTTAGGGATGATATCGTACAGCACACAGGATACACTCCAGTTATTAGCTTAGGAAAATATTTGGGGGCCAATATTGATCCTGGGAAGACCACAAGAGGAAAATTAAATCATATTATTGAGAAAATCCAAAGCAGGCTGAGCGGCTGGAAACATCAGTGTCTTAGCTTGGCCGGAAGACTTACTCTATCTAAGTCTGTTCTTAGCTCCATCCCTTAATATCACATGCAATATGCCAAACTCCCAAAGACTTTGTGTGATGAGATAGAGAAGATCCAAAGAGGCTTTTTATGGAGAGATACAGATCAAATTCGAAAACCTCATTTGATTAATTGGTAAGTTTGTTGCGTGCCTAAAGGTGATGGGGGTCTTAGTATTAGGAACCAAAAACAAATGAATGAAGCTTTCCTTATGAACATGATCAATAAACCTGATGATATTTGGTGCAAGGTCCTTTATAGTAAGTATGGTAGAAATAAAGATCTTCGAGTTGCTATTACTTTTCAGCCTTATGACTCCCCCTTATGGAAAGCCTTAGCAGGTATTTGGGACCAATTCGAAAGACATGTGGTTTGGCAGCTGGGAGATGGTCAAAAATAAACTTTTGGCTTGATAATTGGATGCCCAATGTTCGTTCTCTAATGAATATATGTACTCAGCAGATCATTGATACAACACTTACATTGAAGGACACTTTAATAGAGACAGACGAATGGGACTTAAATTTCTCACCATTAATCTTCCCCAGATTATTGTCAATCAGCTGGTGGCTATCCCAGCTCCTATAGAAACAGATGGGTCGGACTCCATTGGTTGGACTGGAACAAATACCCGTCATTTTACTATGCAAAGTGCTTATAACCTGCAACGAGAGAGATACCGTTCTATTGAAGGGAATTGGAAGAGTTTGTGGAGTTGGAAAGGACCTCACATAATTCAAACTTTCATGTGGATTGCTGCTCATGAGCGACTTTTAACGAATTATCGCTGAAGTAGATGAGGAAGTGGAATATCCCTTTTGTGTCCAACCTGTGGAAATGGAGATGAAACAATCATTCATGCTCTGAGAGATTGTGTGCAATCAACCAGAGTTTGGCTTAGGTTAGTATCTTCTAATCACATGACTAATTTATTTTCTTTGAATAGCCGGGATTGGATCTTTGGCAATCTCAACAACAAGAAGATGGCATCACACAAGATTGAGTGGCAAACTATATTTATGGTAACATGTTGGCACTTGTGGATGTGGAGGAATAAGAGCATTTTTGAAGAGGAGTTCCATCGCCCTTTCAATCCAATTGATGTGATTCTCAAGATGGCTACGAAGATTGATAACTACAAACAAACACAAATATCTAGATGGCCTCAACACACTGACATTATTTTCATTGGTTGGAAGACACCCCAGGAGTGTTGGGTTAAACTCAACTGTGACGGCGTGCATAAAAGCTCAAGTAGTCTTTCGGGATGTGGCGGACTTCTTCATGATAGCATTGGAAATTGTTTGAATAGTTATGCTAGTAAGATAGGATCATGTGACGCACTACATGCAGAGATGTGGGGCATGTATATTGGTATGGATATGGCTCGAAGACAGGGGACCACACACCTTCAAGTGGAGAGTGACTCCAAAGTTTTGGTTGATATGGTAACTGGGAAATGTGACATCAACGGGAATGTTCCTACCTTGATTCGGCGCATTTGTGATCTAAAAAACATGAGTTGGCAAGTTCAAATCAACCATATATGGCGTGAAGGAAACAAATCGGCGGATTGGCTAGCAAATTTTAGCGTATCTTTAGACTCCTTTGATTTACATGTTATTGAGACTCCTCCTAGAGAGCTTCGATGTCTCCTTTTTGATGACATTTTTGGCGCTTACATGCCTCAAAATGTTCGTTTAATCGCTTAGTTTTTTTTTCTTGGGCTCAACCCTCTTCTTGTACCAAAAAAATAAAAAAAGAATGAAATGGAGTGACATGGTGCTCTTTTGTTTGGACATATTAAGCGATTATTTTTATTTTTATTTTAAAACAGCCATCACATTCCATTGTTTTCCTTTATTTTGCTTCTATTTTTTAACATAATGTATTTTTTTATTTTAACATTAAATATCAATTCAATTGAAATTTTATTCCAATTTCTTCTATTAAATTAATAATAAGTTTTAGTTGAATATACCCCTTTTAATTAAGTTTGCATAGTTAAATATATTTTTATAAAAGATTTTAAAAATTAGATGGTAAATTTTGAAGTTTTTTATTAATATTATTTTTACTAAAATCACATAGAGACGTTGACAGTTGCCAAACCAATTCAATTTTTAATCTGGGCTAAATAACTGGGTCAAAAAAGCCTGATTCTGTTGGACTGACTCATTTGAAAATAATTTAATTTCATAACAACCTTATGTTATTTAATATTTTTCAGTAAAGAAAAAACACAAAAAGTATAAAACTGCGGTGTTGTGTTTGTTGCTTGACAATTAACACACACGCGTTATAAATGCAGTACTACTAACTTCTCCCTCAAGTCAAAAAAAGGGTAAATATGTCAAATCAGCGCATAAACCCCATAAAAACCGTTATGCCTCAAAAGCCCTAAAACCCTACGGAGACGCCTCTCTTTTTCTTTCTCTCCGTTTTCTTCTTCTCCCACAAAATTGGACTCACACACACACACATTCTTTCTCCATAACCTAACCACACAAAGAGAGAGAAAAAAAATGTTGAGTTTGGGTTTCTGTGAACGTTTTTGTAAAACTCTTCGTGACAATCGTAGAGCCATTAAGTTTGTTCTCGTCGGCACCGCCGTAAGGTATCGTATAATTTCATCAACTTCATTAATTCTTCGCTATTTTTACTTTTTTTTTTCAATTTATTTTCCAGAAAAAAAAAATTAATTACAGTTATTGTCATTCATCATCTCTGTTAACTGCTTGTTTCAGTTTTTTGTTCGCTTTTCACCGTATGTTATGTAGTTTATTAATATAAAAAGTTAGATCTATACATTTATTTAGAAATAAAATGTCGATTCTATTCTATGTTCACATTTACTATCATGCTCTGTTTTAGTTTTCCTTTGCAATAGATTGCATAGAAGTAGATCTGTATGATTTCTGTTTCAGCGACAGTGCTTCATAGTGTTGTTGATGCAGTGGTGTTGGTTATGTGGCGTATCGCGAGTTTTATCCATCGGAAGTGGAGGCGGTTACCGATAGGAAAAAAGTGGTGGTACTGGGAACAGGATGGGCGGCAACAAGTTTCATGAAGAATCTGGACAGTCCAAAGTATGAAGTACAGGTGGTTTCGCCTCGTAACTATTTTGCATTCACTCCTTTGCTTCCTAGCGTCACTTGCGGCACTGTTGAAGCGCGTAGCATTGTTGAACCTGTTCGCAATATTTTTAGGAAGGTAATAAAAGGTTCTATTCCTCAGAAATTTATTTTTCTTTATTAGAGCTTTTTCGTTTTCAATCTTTTGATTTTTGTTTTAAAACTATACTGTATACAGCTGTGATCAGTGATCACACACACAGAGATGCATGTATACAAATATTTTACATGAACAGTGTATAAATAAATTCTATAAACAATAAAAACTACTCCATTTTTTTTATTATATTACATTGCTATAGTATATAGTATTTTTTTTCAGTCACTTTATTCATTAAATTATGTTAATCAATATGTACATAAAATTTCAGTGAATTTAGACACTTTAGACATACATGAAATAAATTAATATTGTAGCCATGCATGAACGATCTAGAATATGCTATTATTGTAACATAAGATGCAAAAAACATTTATAAATTATTATTATTGTTATTATATTATAAATAAATACAAAAACAACAATAAAGTACTAATAATAAAATAAAGGACTATGATAATTTGGTAATATCAGTCAAAATCTTGTAAACTATTATAAGTAATAATAATCATTATAGTCATTTTAGAAATCATATGAATGCGTTTCCTAAGCTACCTATTTTGCTATGAAGATTTTTGTGCATAATTTTGGTATAATTTCTTTAATTTTAAGAGCTTTAGAAATCTATTACTTTGGTCCTCCGAAAATGTTTTTAGCAATTTTAGTCTCTCAACTTTTCATTCATTACAATTAGTTTTTCCTCATCTCTTTTCAAATCCATTTTAAATTTTCACATAATTGAATCAACTAAAATATTGTTTTTCTTACCCAAAATTCACCAATCAAATTTTACCTAACATTGAAAAGCCTTAAATCAAACCTTATTCACACATCTTAAAGAATCTTTAAGTTTTATTGAAGTTTTACTGAATTTTTAACTTCAACCCTTTAAAAATATTTTCTGTCAAATCCATCATAAACTCTCAAATATGTTGATGAAATGAAACCTTAAGGCTTTGTTTGGGAGTTTGGAGGGGAGGGAAGGGGAGGGTTTCGGAAAAAAGGAAGGAGCAAGTGGAAGAAATAAAAGACATTGGAGGGAGAGGGCTTTAGGGGTTAATTTTTTATTCATAATACAAAATCCCCCTCATTTGGGGGAATTAAAAAATTGTATTGGAGAAGGGTTTTTGGGAGTTTTGGAGGGTTTATATGAATTTTTAAAATTCAATCTATGTTGTTATAATATTCTTAAAATTAAAAATATATTAATCATGTGCATTAGTTTATCATTATCTAAAAAAGTGCTCTTTCAAAAAATGAGAAAGATTTCTCCATTTCTCTATATAATTCTCACCCTCCAAAACCCTCTCTTCCCCTCCCCTCCAAACTCCCAAACAAAGCCTAAGCGTTTTTTAAAGGAGTGGGACTAGTGATTCAAAGATTGGTTTATGTTAAGTGTCTATATTTACCATATTGTAGCCAATCATAAACAAAAATGAAGCTTGGCACAATCAACTAATTGATATGCAGATTTTAGTGATTAGATTTCTAGTGACTCAATTTTATTTATTCATTAGTGGTAAATAAAGTAGATTTTGCAGATGATGGCTAATAATTAATTCCTTTTTCCTGTTTTGTCTGAGCAGAAAAAGGTGGACGTGCAATTCAGTGAAGCAGAATGTTTCAAGATTGATGCTGAAAATAAGAAAGTTTACTGTAGATCTAATGCAAACAACAATCTTACTGGGCAAGAAGAATTTGTCGTGGACTATGATTACCTAATCATTGGTGTGGGTGCTAAAGTTAACACATTTAACACACCAGGGGTGGTGGAGAATTGCCATTTTTTGAAGGTATATAGCTTCCATCATGTCCTTAAACCATAGTTATTATTGTGACTAAAGATGTTTAACTGGATTCTGTTTATTCCTGTAATTTGTAGGAAGTTGAAGATGCACAGAAGATTAGAAGAACGGTCATTGACTGCTTCGAGAGAGCGAATTTGCCTGATGTAAGCGAGGAAGAAAAGAAGAGAATTCTTCATTTTGCTATTGTTGGAGGAGGGCCAACTGGAGTGGAGTTTGCAGCTTCACTTCATGACTTTGTCAATGAGGATTTAGTCCGTTTATATCCTGGGGTCAAAGATTTAGTAAAAATTACACTTCTGGAAGCTGGAGATCATATTTTGAGCATGTGAGGATACATTGTTGATTTTTATTATTTACAACTTGTTCGGATGATACATTGTCATATAGTTTGTAACATTTGATGTGTCCTTTTGCTCTTTTCTTATAGGTTTGATAAAAGGATAACAGCTTTTGCCGAAGACAAGTTTCAAAGAGATGGGATTGATGTGAAAACAGGATCCATGGTTGTGAAGGTAAATGAGAAAGAAATTTCCACTAAAGAGCTGAAAAATGGAGGAAAGATTACTACAATTCCATATGGAATGGCTGTCTGGTCAACTGGTATTGGCACTCGTCCATTTATCAAAGATTTCATGGCCCAAATTGGTCAGGTGTGTTGTTGAGAAATTATTAGTTATACAGTTCAAAATTCCATTTCCTTTCTATTCACTAAGCATGCATTGTCTCTTCTGAACAGGCTAGCCGGCGTGCTCTAGCTACTGATGAATGGTTGAGAGTCGAAGGGTGCAACAATGTATATGCGCTTGGTGATTGTGCTACGATAAATCAGCGTAAAGTCATGGTAACCACTATTTCCATCATATAATTTATCATCACACTTTCATGTCTGTAATGCATGCACACATATGTGTTGACATTATTATTCGTTGACATCAATAATATAATGTTTCATCATACTTTCTGTTTCTTTAGTTTCTTTGTTATGTTTTTCATTGACGGAATGTATATAACTTTGGTGAAGTAGAAATATCTATCAATTCCTTAACTATCAAAAAATACACATTTGTTTGATCATCAATTAACTTATGATATATTATCTGTCCTGTATTTCAATCCAAATGTACTCTTTTTTACTGTTGTTCGATTGACTTTGGCATTTCAGGAAGATATTGCTTCAATCTTTAAGAAGGCCGACAAAGGCAATTCAGGAACACTTACGGTCAAAGAATTTCAAGAGGTCATGGATGACATTTGTGTACGATATCCTCAGGTTGAGCTGTATCTGAAAAATAAACAGATGCGCAACATTGCTGATTTATTGAAGGAAGCCAAGGGAGATGTTGAAAAAGAATCAATTAAACTGAATATCGAAGAACTCAAAACAGCACTTTCCAAAGTGGATTCTCAGATGAAATTTCTCCCTGCTACTGCACAGGTGCATCTTATGTTATTTGCTTGTTGCGTTCTCTGTAATGGTACTTATATGCAGCATGTTTCTTAATGATTTCAAATTTATTTCAGGTTGCATCTCAGCAAGGAACTTACCTGGCCAAATGTTTTAACCGGATGGAAGAGTGTGAGGAAAATCCAGAGGGTCCTCTCAGGTTCAGGGGAGAAGGTCGTCACCGCTTCAAACCCTTCAGGTACAATAAATCTTAGAAGCTGTCAATTTTTTTACCCAATTAATTTTATGCTGACACGACTTTCTAGGTTTTACATTAGTTAGCCCATTGTTTTTACCCTTTTACTCATTACTGTACATGGTTTCTTGCTTCTCAAGGTATCAACACTTAGGTCAGTTTGCTCCTTTGGGAGGAGAGAAAACAGCTGCCCAGCTTCCTGGGGATTGGGTTTCAATTGGTCACAGCAGTCAATGGTTGTGGTATTCTGTCTATGCAAGGTATTGTTCTTTACATATATCTCACAAAACTGCCTGAATTTTGAGACATTCTTAACAAAAAGTTACTGAATTGTTTACCACTTTACCCATATACTCACAAAACTGTCTGAATTTTTGAGACATTCTTATCACAAGTTACTGATTTTCATTCAAATCCTTTGAGCAGCAAGCAAGTTAGCTGGCGTACAAGGGCCTTAGTAGTTTCAGACTGGGGAAGGCGTTTCATTTTTGGGAGGGACTCGAGCCGCATCTGAGGAAGTTTAATTTCTTTGGCATCATGAAGAAGGTTGTTAGTTTTTAATTTCTTTTTAAATAGGAAAAAAAAATTGTCTGTGTTCCACAATTACTTAATTTTACACAAAATTGCACCTATTCTTTGAATAAGTGCACAAGACCTTCCTGCCTTGCTGGGCAGGACAAAGCTGAGATTTCTTTATTAGCATACCAGGCTCAACTCAAGTATGACTTTTCATTTTTCCCGCTTTTGAAATTAGAGTTGCAACTTTAGTTGGCCTCCGAGTTTTGCGGATTATGTTTATTTCGGAGATGCTTGCCATAGTCAATTGTTCATTTTATAGTTATATTCTCTTGTTATTTTTGGCCTTTTCAAACAAAAAATATTCTCTTGTTATTTCTCCAATTTACAAATTTGTCAGGAAAATAACTGAAACTACTTTTTAAGTAGGAAATTATATTTACAAATGATGTTTATTGCATTTTCCTCAAAATTTTATTTTTAACGAGTAAAACAAAAGATTTACTTATTCTAAGACATGCTCTTACTTTTCTGTTCCAAAAGAATGTGCTCCTTCAAAAAAAAAAAATATTGTGTAAAGAAATGATATGGAGAACATGGAATATAAATTTAGCCTTTTTCTGTTGACAAAGTTCGAAAGAAAAGTAAAACCCGATTCATGAGAAAGTACAATTGATAGAAGCTTATTCTCTTGTTATTCTAAACAAGGGGGTAGCATTTTTGGAGCCACATTTTGCACAAAAGAAGGAAAATTGATCAGCAATAGAAGGCCCTAAAATATGAAGTTGTAATTCAATTATAATAACTATACAACAACAACCAAGCCTTTTCCCACTAAATGGGGTCGGCTACAAGACGCTAGAAGAAAAAGAATTAAAATTGGAAATCCGAATCATCCCACTGAAGAACAGCAGAACCAATGTTCTGCTCCCTTTTGAGCTTGTCTTTTAGGAACCAATCACATACCTTTCCAGCATTGAGCTCCTCTATTGGACACCCTTCTTGTTCTGATATCACTTTTAGTAAATTCAGTGAAGATATCTACAAACACAAATACTATGAAAATTTAGGACATATGCTAGGACATTATATGAAAAATGACCAATGAAGAAACACAATCCTAGGACATATCATCTGACAAGACAAGAGTTAAGGTAAGGACCGTTAGACGACATAGAAAACGCTCATGAGTGCTCAATCCAGACATCTCAACCAAACCAGCTTCTTCCAGTGTCAAAAACGTTCTCCTCTCACTCTTCTTTTCTTCTGCATTGCACTTGACATTTCTTCTATGTACTTTTATCTTCCTTTGTGCTATCATGCTTGTTTGTGTGTGTCTTTGATTTGTAATAAGGTTTGAAGGGCTGAATAAAAATGTTGTTTGAAGACATGATTTATGGGGTTGTAGAGAAATCATCT
>Ga0315913_1008127_pt1 | contig 12493 bp, 4 predicted proteins | sample MpolsnodulesMG_FD_207736 | JGI IMG/M metagenome (GOLD analysis project Ga0315913, IMG submission 207736) | Medicago polymorpha root nodule microbial communities from Los Angeles, California, United States - small nodules | ecosystem: Host-associated > Plants > Roots > Nodule | place: USA... | reverse complement strand
GAAAGCACCTAATAAGTGGTGCGGGATTAGAAAATCAGGTGGAGCCACCGTGATTTTGTGAAGCTATAAAGCGTAGTTTTTGTCAAAAAGTCATGATGGTTTGCGGTGATTTTATTATCAATCTCGTCTCTCATCCAAACATGCACTAAATAATATTACATGGAGAGATAAGTCACCAATATTTCATAGGCTATGAATTATCACATTTGTCTGTAAGGGCAATATTTGTATTGTATAGTTTAGGGAGTCTAAAAAAACACATGTCTCCAGTCAAAGACAAAACCTCTAAGAAATATCTTATCCACAAAGGTCCCCAAAACCTCTATAGAAACATAGACTTAGCCCATTTAGGACCTAGACATTAGGTACCCTCACAACCAGTTGAAGGCTAGTCCTTTGAGTTTTAAATGTGGTTATGTTCTGTCCACATCTCCAAAAGCTATATCTTGGGATTGCATGTTCTGATTTGTGTGAAAATCAAAGACAAAGAAGGGAACATCCATGATTCTATCACTGTGAGTTGAAGTATGTTGAATTGCATGGTTGTGTTAGCCAAATGATTGAAATTATTCTTTTCTCTTTTTGAGTAATGAGCTTGCAATTCATAATTTAAAGAATGTGATTTCACCAGAGCATATCACTTCCAGTCCTAACGAGAGCAGCTTAAAGCTAAGCCTATCACGAGCAGTATCGCTGATTGATCAGCGGCTCGATAACCTATTTAGGAGATGGATGATGGTTAGATGATTTTGACCGTCTTTCCCATTGGACTGCTGAGACTGGGCACAATTCGTGAATAACTTCAAGATCACGTCAACGAAATTACCATACTTATAATTCCCCAAGGATTAGTACAAGAGCAATTATATATGGCAAGTACACTGCAAATTTCTTAGAGCAATTTCTCTATTTGGTTCGTTCACTTGAATTCTATGGTTCTCATTATACATTTTTTTCCAATTATTTTGTAAAGTAAATGTCTAAACTGGCATTAAGAAAAAACATAGACCATTTTGTAAAGTAAATGTCTAAACTGGCATTAAGAAAAAACATAGACCTGTATGGTCCTTGAAAAATGACATCAAAAATCTTAAATGCTGATCAAATTAGTCTATAGGTGGCAGCGATGCCATTCACAGACCCATTCAAAAGTCAGGACTCTCCAAATTATTCGATACATTATGTAGTCGACAATGCAAAGTGGATCACACTTGATGAAAAATCGATGATTATAAAGCTAAAACAACCACTTACCAATGTATCAAATTGTAAATACTAACTCTTACAGTTTGTTCGTCATCATAGGCCGCATGTCTTAGTCGAATAGAGGAATCCGGATTTGGTATTAAAAAGAAAAAAAATAACAGTTCAATTTCAATTTCAATGTTGGTCCCTTGGAATGTCGAGATCTTTAAATACCGGACTGTCGACTCCAACTCCCATGGCGTTTAGTCCGTTATCCACGTATATGACAGCACCAGTGATAGCTGATGCTAAGGGTGATGCCAAGAAAGCAGCAGCATTGCCTACCTCCTCTGTTACAAAAACTCCAAAGTGTAAGTAATTTGCATACTAAAAAGTAGGGAAATGTTCATTTCAGAAAGGAAGAATCTCAAGGGTAATAATATTACCTGCATGTAGTTCTTTCTGAAGTGGTGCATTGGTAAATGAATAATCAATCATCATGTCAATGAAACCAATTGCTTTCGCAGCACGGCTTCCAAGTGGACCTAGCCATTGTAAACATTTTAAGTCAACGTGTATGTCAACTAAAAAGCCTGGATAAATAGTACATTACGACCCATAATACGAGGATACGGGAAAATTTTAAAAGTCAAGATATGACATGGAGACAATTAGACATTCACATTGCTATTTGCTCATTTAAGACAAATATATCAGTAGTCAACATATCCCAGTTTAAAATCAAATATTGTAGTCATTATAAGTATGCATAGCTACACAGTTTTAACCCACCTATATCAGTATATATTCGTATACTAACAGTCTATCACAAAATACATACAATTTTGTGTCTTTAGTTAGTAATACATATCGAACATGTAAGTATCGATGAAAGATTTTTTAAAAATAATTGAAATTCTTATCAAATACTTTTTGGTGTACATATCAAGTTCATAATAACAACAGTAGGTGTGATTAGCTGAATCATTTGAGGTTGTAAAGTCATGTCATATATATGGTCTAAAAATGCTTCTAAATCCCTCTTAATAGTTTGATTATGATTCTTTCCGTCTTCCTTTAGCTCTAGTTATTGGACTACCCCTCTTGGTCTAATCTCCCTACCAATGCTTCTACAAGTCTTCTCCATACATGCTCAAACCATATACGACAATATTCTAATTCAACCCTTTTCTCTATTACGAAAGCTATCCTAATTTTTCTCTCTAATGATTGTATTTCTGTTCCTATCTTGTCTTGTGTAATCACCCATACGTAGTAACATTGTTATATCTTGATACCAAGGTTACTTTCTTGTTGTTTTCTTACCGCCCTAAACATTCAATTCCATACAACATTACTAGTCTTGTAACTCTGCGATGAAATTTCCTTTAAGCTTAAGTTATATTTGTATCACATATTACACTGGAAACAAACCTACATTTCATCCTCCCTACTCAAATCCCATAGTTAATATCTCTTTATCTCCTCTTCACTTTGAATGATGAACTCAAGGTACTGAAAACATGATAAATTGTAGCACATTACAAGTTGTCGTATTGTATGTGCTACAATTTTCGTCTCTGAATTAAAAATTGTTCGTTTGTTGCTAAACTTGTATTCCATATAATCCAATTTATTTCCACTTGGGCAGAAACCATGTATTTCCAAGACTTTTCCCCATATCTCTTAACTTCTCATTTATCTCTCTCTTCTCGTCAACTCTCTCGTTCTCAAGCCAATACATATTTTAAGCTCTATCATTCAACGGCTTAATTTCAATAATTTTGTTAATTATAGAGTTCCGATAAATAGCATAGCATTTTCATTTTTATGACACTTATGCAACACCACCTTTTATTTAACCTAAAATAAATAAAAACATGATTATTTAAAAATTTCGATGTTACTTTTCTTTCTAAATTTCATAATTTGTATGTCGGATTGATTGTACGGGTGTGAAGCTTTTAGTATTTGATTTTAACATAAAGCTAGTTGTGACAAGCCATCAATACCTGCAGATATAGTATTAACTCTGATTCTTTTCTTTCTACCAGCTTCAAAAGCAAGCACCTAATAAATGCAATATCAAAAATCCAAAGCGGAAGAGGGGGAGGTTAGGAACACGAAAGTACTGAAACACGCATATTTATGCATGTCATATCACGATTTTTATAAAGAAAGCGGTAGACTCACTCTTGTATCACTTTCCAAAGCAGCTTTAGCAGAACTCATACCCCCACCATATCTGCATATCATGCAGATCAAAACTTTGTCAACGACTTTTTAAATTAGAATACAAAACTGCGAGTCTTTATAAGCATATCCAACATACCCGGGAATAATCCTCTCTGAAGCAATATATGTTAGAGATAGCGAAGATCCACCTATAACCAAAACAGAGCAGTGAGAACAGATATATTTAAATATGAAGAATCAAAATGTAATCTCTCTTTGGTAATGAACTTGCCTTGGTTCATGATTGGAAGGAAGTGTTTTAGTAAAGAAATATAAGAGTAACTAGACGCAGACAAGGCAGCTAGATATCCTTTCCGAGACGTCTCGGACAATAGTTTGCTGACCTATAATAGAGTTGATTTTTTTTGTTAAGGCTCAAGACAAAAGTTAGCAAGAAACATCATCTCATTATTGTAATAATAATACCTCTGGTCCATTAGCAAGTGAGTGCACAAGTATGTCAATAGTGCCGAAATCATTCTTAACAGATTCAACAACTTCCTGCAAGGAAATACAAATGCAAATTAGACTTATGAGAACTGGCATTATTTAAACACAAGCTTGAGACAAGAACCACAGAGTAACAAATACAAAACAACAATAACAAGCAAGCCTTTAGCAATAAGTGGGGTAGGCTACAAAGATCGATTGTCATCAGAAAGTCTTGTTGTGTAATAGGTCCAAAGATTAGACCATTTACCTCTAATCTCGCTTAATGATTTGATCAAGAGTTTTCTTTGATTCCCTCTACCTTAAACTATTGGAGTAACATCTTTATAAATATTTTTATAGGTCTTCTTCAAACATGCATGAACCATTTCTCTACCATGGAAACTACACCAATTTGATCTCTAATGATTAAATTTCCTTTTCATGTTGAATCACTCATCCATCATAACATTTTCATTTCTATAATTCTAAGTTTGCTTGTCGACCTTTTACCACTCAACATTAAATTACTTACAACATTTTTGGTCTTATAGTTTGTGAGATAAAATATTCATTCAAGCTTGAGGAATATATTTCAATTGCATATCAACCAAAATCCTAGAGTAAATGCTTCTAAATTTAATGATGTTCAGTGTGCTTAGGTTTTGTCTGCTAGCAGAAAAGAAGTAACCTATGTTTCAAAAAGCATTATCTAGGATTCATTTCACTAATGAAAAAATACCAAAAATTTTTTTTGAAGAAAATCAAGTAAGCTTATGAAATAACTAGATGAATCAAAATTTTCATATTCAGGCTTGGTCAGAGAAAAGTGGAAGATGGATAGGTAATTCCTCTAGCTTGTGGACCATTTCATCATATACGGAATTTATGTGACTAAGGGTCAACCTATTAATGTATGTTACTGATGAAATTAGAAAAGATTTAAGTCAACAACCAAAATAAACAGGCATTGAAATTAACCAGGGCACCTGCATGCGAGTTTTCACTTTTCAGCCAAGGAGAGAAAGAAAAAGTATATAAAAAGTTATTTTGTTTCTAAAATAAATGCATATCCAAGAGTCAATTATTTTTGTTAATTGTGTTACAAGCTTCTTTCTGACCTCCAAATTTTTCTTTAAAAAGAATTAATTATGATTTTTATCTCCAAATTGATGATGACCATTTTAGTCCCAACAGTGCTGCCGTTTAAAAATGTCTTTCAACATTCTTTTGACACCAATGTTGTCCATGAGGAACAGGACAATCTTTAAGTGATAAAATCACGTGTAGAGCAGGAATGTATTCCAATGTGTACAAGAAAAGTGGAACATACTCCAATTGAACATTAATCTCATGTTATTGGATTTTGAAAAAAAATTGGTGACTTACATTGTAAATTTGGAATAACTTTTCTAGCTTATTTAACAAAATATATTATGTCATATAAAAATACGAGGAAACAAGATGATATCCAGCGAGATGCTCTCCTCTATGAACAACTTATGTTCTCAACACATGAAAGATTTCTTAATAATAGTTATGATAAAAAATAAACTTCTACGAGCAGAAAATAAACGACAAGCAGAAAACACTAATGATATATATTCAAAATAAATTATAAATAATTTAAAAATCTATTGGAACAAAATTGAAACAAACTTTGCAACAGAGATTGAAAGAGTATTATAATTGTATAGATAACCGAATGATAATATATACCTGGACAGTCCAATTTGAAGCTCCAGCATAGCGCTTATTAGCTTTTACCTACATAATTTTCACAATAGATGATGATATATTTTGTGCATGGTTTTTGTATCTTTTGATAAAATATATGAACATATCCCTTACATCTTCTGGGACATCTTCGGGAGTGTCATAGACTGCATCCAAGGGATACACTTTAGTAATCTCCATCAATGATCCATCTTGTAACCTGAAAAATGGAGAGTTACCTGTTAGCAACATACTTAAAATTTTACATGTATTGACAAAGGAAAATCATTATAGCAAAGTTTAAAAGTCCTACTTGCGTGATTCGTCAAACTTTCCACGTCGTAGACTGGACTCAAATATATTTAAAGCCTGCATGAAAATGTTAATAGTCAGTACCTGACAGACCGCCTGTATAAATCATTGCACGAATATAACTAGACTTCAGGCAGCGTTGTCAAACGCAAACCGCAGAAAATAGCGGTTTGTTCAAATTCCATTACACAGCCGTGCTATAGCGTGCTGCTATATCTGCTGTTTGACGGCATTTTGTACTAAATATCGTAAAGCAGAACGATAGCATTTTTGTCCAAATTCTGCTACGCTATAACACCACTATTTAACAACATTGCTTCAGGAACAAAATAAAATTTCAAACAGACAACATTAGAATTCTGTAATATTTATTTACTTACAGGTACCCATGTGCCAACAAGAATTTCAGCTCCTGCCTCTGCAAGAGATTTTGCTATTGCCCAGCCATATCCATTGTCATCAGCCACACCAGCAATAAATGCTCTTTTACCTGCACATAAAATTACTTTCAGTGAAGTGATACGCTTTCTTATAATATGGTTACTATATATGTGCTATACCATTAAAATTGTGTCATGTCGAATCAAACATAGCAATAGACACCGTTAAAAAGAAAAAAAGAATTAGAAATAACTGATTTATGAGGGGGAAACGTAAAAGTGAAGATATTATCTTGGCTTATATCATAACCAGCCTCAAATGCAAAAGACTCCTTTCAACAGCTTATGTACTGACATAAGCACTTGTGAGATTGTTTGGAATATCTTATAGAACAACTTACGACATGTTCATAAGCTGTTTTCAGCTTATTTCCATAAGTTTTCCATGATAGCTTATGAAAACAGCTTATAGCTTATAAAAATAGTTTGACTTTACTTTATCTTTTGCTATAGAATGGCTTTTACACAAGTACTTATACGATAAGAGCTTATGCTATAAGCATAATTACGCTGTGTATCCAAATTTTGATCAGTAAACCAACTTTAGGTAGATTTTGGAATGAGTAAACTGTTAATAGGGATGTGGCCACAAAAAGATACTTCCTTCTAATATTACTTCAGATGAGTATGGGAAGAGTGATAAAGGGAAGATGTTTTTTAAATCACAAAGTAAAACACAGACACACATGACACGTATAAAAACGAAAGCAAAATAGACACTTTAATACGAAGGATTCATGGAAAAAGAGGTGAAACCTCTCAAATCAATTGGCAATCCTGTAGCTTGCTTGTTTGAACTGGACTCGGCCATTGCCTTTGTTACAATTTTGTCGAATTTTAAGCTACGTGATGTTGAGGCCACCTCGAAGGGTTTTGCCGATGCAACATGACAAACACTTCCTAGTTTAGCACATGAAGCAACCTTAACCCTGCCTCCAACAATTGCAGGACCTAAATTTGAAAACTTTTGCGATGGGGTAATCCTAGGTCTTGACATTGCAATAGACATATTAGAAACTGTTGTTGTTGCCATTTCAAATTAATGTAATTTGAGGGTGGAATGCGTTAATCTGCACAAAAAACCAACATTAAAAACCAAAAATTATAATACAACGAAAATGAACAGTTCTTTTATCACTAGTCCAAACTTAATATAAATTCCAAATAATAAATTAAGACTCCTTGATAAAATGTTTGAAATGGTCACCATTTGAAAATGACTCCAACTTTACATCAAGCATTCTTGTAACTATAATTATCACAAAATAAACCTTGAATTTATAACTTACTCGTAAATTTATATCCTATGAAACACAAACAAAGACACCAGGCACGACAGTGACACGTCGACCCCGGTAATAATTTAAGAAAATGTAATCACATGTCCAGTGTCGTGTTGGCAGACACTGGACACGCCTTCAATCAGAAGTGTCGGTGATGGTGCTACAGAGCTTCTATCTAATATGAATTTCCAAAGGAGCAAAATGCATCTTTTACTCTTCTTTTTAAAAGGCATAATTGTATTAATAAGCACATGCTATGATTATGCAAAAAGCACAATGAATTAACTGAAAAATAAAAATACAAAAGCCCTTTACTACATTAGTCCCAGATTCCAACAAAAGCTTATTATTTGCATTCTAACCTTCCAAATTATGAAAAACATGAAAACCCTCTTAGTTTTAACTATTAGATCCAAATAAATTTCCACCTTTGATCTAAAAACTTGTTAAAAAATTCAAATGGTAAATCATAATAAAACTGTTCGAATTTAAATCAACATAAACACAGAAACATTCTTCATACACGCAGATTTAAGCCATGTTTTAGAATAGAACCAACATTTACATGATTGCATTATAGAAAATAAACGAAAGAGAACAAGAAAAGGATCATGGAAAGTGTGAGCGTTGTTTACCTTTTTGATAAGAAAATGGGATCAATGTGGAGAGAGAAATGAGAGAGTTTGAAGTGGTGTAAGAATATGAGATTAAGGGTAGAAGAAAAGAAAAAAAAACCTTGGAAGTGTCGATGGAAACGATGTAGCTGTGTTTTTATGTGAAGTTGTTCCAAGTAGTTGGAACTTTGGAAGTGTCGAATGTTAAACAGTCTCGTACTTGTTTTTTTGTTTGGTACTTGTTTTTGTTTTCTTTTTCATCCGTCATAAATTAAATAAAATCAAAATAGTAAAATGATTTTTTTTTTTCTTTTCAAGTAGTCCAGTGGTTAGAATTCACATTTTCTTAAAATGAATAAGTTGGGTGTTCGGGGTTCGAACCTTGGCCCTGCATATAATAACACATATCTCTGCCAACTGAGCTATGCTCACGGAGACTAAAATAATATGTTTTTATTCCGGACTAAAATACAAACAAAAGTTTTTTTAATGGCAATACAAAAATAAATATAAGCAAAAGTGATAATTGAAATGTCTATGATTAAAAATTTATTTAGTTCAAATACAACAATTTTTCAACTATCATTTTTACTTATATTTCTTATGGAAGAAAAATATATTTTTTGTATTGATTATTTCGGGATAATAGTCACTTTGATCCCTGCAAGTATAATCATAATAGTTCTTCAATGTATAAGTTTTTTAAAATAGTCTCTGATTGTGCAATTCGTTAGTCAAAATAGTCGTTGATGTTAAAATGCTTCATTAATATAACATTGTCATATTAGTCCTTCAATAAACTTACTTATTTTCATATCAGTCATTATAAGTATTTGCTTATTGTCATTTTAGTCCTTGTATGAAGAGAGATATTATGAGCATTAAGATATTATTTTAGTGTCAGAGACTATTTTAACTAACATAGTGCACAATCAGAGATTATTTTGGAATTTTGATACATTAAAGGACTATTGTGATAAATCATTACACATTTAGGGACCAAAGTGACTATTATCCTTGATTATTTCAATTGGATTCTATCATTTAATCTACTTTTGATTGAATTAAAAAAAAATGCTTAAACACCTTTTTGGTCTCTTATCTTTATTTTGGGGTTCATATTGGTCTCTTATTTAAAAAAAGGTGCAGATAGGTCATTTGATTTGTTTAATTGATACCATGTTGGTCATTTCTATCCATCAATGGCTAACGAAATTAACTGCAATGTATGTGTCATATAAGTTATAATCTCATTCTACCCACTCTACCGATTCCTATATAAATCAAAATTAAGGTTCATTGGAACCCATATATCCCTAAATTCTTCACCCCAAATTAAAAATTTCAACCAATCTTCTTCTTCATCTGGGTGAACGTGTCAAATTTGGAGTTTCCTCATCATCTTACTTTCTGAAATAGTTGAACAATGATACAAAGGGTGGATCAAACACAAATTCACATGGATCTCTTACTTAAAAACCACGAATTCGCATGAAAAGAACCAATGTGATACCAATTAAACAAATTAAAGGACATATCTGCACCTTTTCTTTAATAAGGGACCAATGTGAATCTCAAAATAAAGATAAGGGACCAAAAAGGTGTTTAACCTTAAAAAAAATTGAATTGACTTAGTGGTGGGTGATTGATTTGTAAGTACTTATGCAAATGAAGTTCTTTAAATTTTGATGTCTACTTTGATCCTGATTAGCACACGAAACTCAACTTGCTTAAACTTTCTATCATAGATAAAAAAAAATAATTGAGTTGAAGTTACACACATTGAAAAATCAAAGAGGGTCACTAAGAACACTATCTTCAACACTCACTTCTTTTATGAATGAAATCAGTGTGGGCTCTATACTTTGAAAATGAGTTCTAAAAAAATGGTGAGATCTATATGAATTTCATCCAATAAATGAGTGAATGTTAAAAAGAGTATTGTTAGTATTTCTCAAAATCAAAACGAATGATAAAATTATGCTTATTCAGATATAATAAAAATGGTGAGATCCATTTGAATTTCACTCAAAGAATGTTGCAAAATCCATATTAGATAATATTGGTGCTAACGTTATTCTTGATTCATAAGTAAAATATTGTGATCTATTCGGCCTATAAAAAGTTGTTAAATCATCAATGAATTATTTTGATCATTAATTAATCAATCAAATCAAATCAAATGATATTTTAAGTGAATGATCAATTTGAGTTTGTCTTTTCGTCACCCACGTATTGTAATGCTTGATTATGGGTGTATTGTTACTACGCTTTTTTAGATTTTATTTTTCCTTCCATAAATCTATTATAGGTGCAAATAGTTATGAGAAAACTCATAATATATCATTTGCTCAAAACAAGAGTATAAACTTACGAAAGAAGAATGTTAGGTTCGACTTAGAAGTATTTTCTTGGGCTTATAAAATAGAGATTCCCATAACCTAGTGTATGTAAAATAATCAAATATCTCGAATGAATGCTAATAAGTCACTAGCACTTCCAAAAAAGAAGCCACTAATTAAGAAATTGCACCTAGCTTTGCAAATACTTTTTCAAAAAGAAAGGTAAAGCTATATTTGTAGCCTAAGTGGATATCATTAGCTTGATTCCAAATCATTGGAAAAGAGCAACTTGTGTTTCATTCAGAGCTCAAATTAAGGATGGATCTAGAATGATGTCAAAGTCTATATCAAAAACAAAGAACAATGATTCAAAACAATGCATGTGGACATCATGTTAACATTGTTCGTGTGTCATGGTAACAAGCCCTTGGACTACTTGGCAAGGAATAGAAAAAAAAATGAAATTTTGTTTTGAAAATAACAATTTTTAGAATTTTAGAATATTGACTACATATGTTCCAAAATATAATTACTATATATGATTCTTTATCTTCTTTTTGAGTATATTTTTTTAATGAGATTTTGGTTTTTTATGTTAATATTTTAATGATTATTTTCAAAGGGGAAATGTTAACTTGTGTCCTTGGAGCATAAGTTAAGAAGTCAAATGTAGATGCATTTTTTTGGAAATTGTGCATTCAATGTCTTAAAAGCTTCAAAATTTATATTTTCAATATAAAATTTATTTTTAATTTCTATTTTAAGCTTCTCAATAACTTGTGCCCTTAGGGCAAAATTTAACTTGACCTTTTTAAAGTATTGATTTTAGGTAAATGCTAACATGTGCCCTTAGGGCACATGCTAAGGAATTTAAAATAGAAATAAATGTCTTAAAAGTTGTGCATTCAACTCTATTCAACTTTTTAAAGTCAAAATTTTGTTCTTTTTTATGAAAAATTTCTAATTTTGGTTTCCTTAACTTGTGCCCCAAGGACATAAGATAATAAGACCCTTGATTTTAAGAGTCTTTATCAAATATTAGTGCATTCACCATGATCATAAATGTAAAGTGAAATAAATATATTGAATTGCGTGATAAAATTAATATCAATTAAGTGTCGTGAGAGGAGTATGAAGTATTATTGAAAAGTCAATTAATATGAATTCCAACTCGAGAAAGTACTCATTCATTAAGACACATATTTATCTGTAATTCATTAAAGGATTCAAAAAATGGAAATATGAAAGGTGTTATTATAAATCACATCCAAAAGGATCTAACCTTATCAAGCATAATTCTACAACTAATTGATACAAAATTTTATTTTATAAAGTTAAAACAAAATCATAAATCATAATCTATTTTTTATAATTATAATCCTCTCATTTTTTGTCAAATAAATTCCCATCATCTTGTACGAACAGCAACCCCTCCACCTCTTCTAGTCTCCATAACCATATCGTCAAAACCCAACAACCTACAACTAACACCGTTCACCGCCGTCACCCTCTCCGGTTTTCCCTGAACCGGATTAACGGTTCGTTTACTCGGTCCAAACCATTTATTCTGCATGAACCGGTTCTTTCTCCACGGCGGAATCGAAACCTCTCTACTTCTAAAACATCTCTTTACCGCATCACACACTATCGAAACGGTGCGTTTCACCTCAATCTCACCACCGACGAACACTCCGGGAACCAAACTCAACACCTCCGAGAACAGCCGTGTCGGTTTCGCAATTTCGAATTGAGCGCGAAAATCTAAATCCACGAAATACCGCCACGTGGCAGTGGCGGATCGTGTTTGCACGACGTCGATGAATTCATGACTACCGGCGGTTACAGCGCCGTCGTAAGGCTCCCATGCAGTGACACACACCGCCGCGTCGTGGCCTTTCTCTCTTAAAAACGCCGCCACATTTCGCCGGAAAATGGAA
>Ga0315913_1008125_pt1 | contig 12494 bp, 8 predicted proteins | sample MpolsnodulesMG_FD_207736 | JGI IMG/M metagenome (GOLD analysis project Ga0315913, IMG submission 207736) | Medicago polymorpha root nodule microbial communities from Los Angeles, California, United States - small nodules | ecosystem: Host-associated > Plants > Roots > Nodule | place: USA... | reverse complement strand
TGTTTTATTTTTGGCAGCGGGGTTTAGAAAAGAGGGTTGGTGTTTATATTATCAATGCTTAATAATGTTTTTTTAGAAATAAATATACATAATATATTTAATATTTATATATTACTAATTGACTAATTCATTCTTTTTTTTTTCATGCTTCGGTCCTCGTGAGCTTAGATAGAAACAATGCATAACATGAAAGTTTGGGGTTTTTACTTTGACCACCATAAAAAATAAAAAACCAAACCTTCGTTGATTTGGGTGTTGATTTCACATCATTCAAAATCTACCACCAAGATCCATATTATACCATTATTTTTTTTTTCTTTTTCAAAATATACTATTATTTGTTTTATGTTATAATATATTAGTAGTGCTATCTTAGCAAACATATTGTGTGCATGTATTTTTTTAGTAATTATTTTTTTATATTTATGTTATGTACTTGTTAAATAGTATATCAAACTCATGATATTAGAATAAAAGTCAATTTTTATATTTTCAATAATAAATTTATTGGGTTATTTTATCAAAAATAAAAATAAATTTATTAAATTTTAAAAAATGTCATCTTGATTGAACCGGACCAAAGCAACATGTCCTTCATTGGTTTGCTTTGGTTTGTATTTCGCGATAAGAGATTGTAAAAGTTGAAGCAAACGGACTTGTGACACCCTACCAAAGATACTTGCGGATACATATCCCAGACAAGTCTCTTGCCTCCATAGGTGAATTAGGCTATCTTGACAGATATGGAGTTGAATGGAAACCAGTTAGAACAAAAAGCATGGGCATTTTGTTTATTTTAGTAGCAGCACAAATTTACAAGAAGGGATTGAGTAGTAAACAGAGCACAATGCACTCAAATATATTGGCTATTCTGGACTGAAGTACTCGGGAAAAGGAGCAAGATGTATAGGTTGTTCTAATCGGCTATCTTCTTCGGCAACATGATTCAATTCAATAATCTCCAAATTCTTTTTCTGAGATGTGTCCTAAACACCACCGGTAGATTAGATGTATTAAAACCACTCTTAAGACTAACAGAAAATATCAAGATGTGTAAACTGTAGATGCAAATATTGATTGATAACACATGTTTTGTATGTAGTGTATGATACTTACAACTGCAGATACTGATAGTGACGCCAAAGTTTATGGGTTAGAAGAACACCATCTCTAAACGTTGACACAAATATGGACATCGGACACGATACTGATAGTGACGCCTAAACACTAATAATAATTTAAAAAATGAAAGCGGTTAAATGGTTACACATGTGTCGGACACCAAACAGACCTTAGTGTTGTGCTACATCAGAAAACCAGTGCCCTTTATGTACTTTGTGTAAAGCTAGTTCCTCCATCATACTAAATACACAAAATGGACATTACACTCAAGGCAGAGGCATGAAATCAACACATAAATCACAATTAAAATGATTTATCCTACCATAGTAGTTAAAAAATGAGCCACCATTTTGTACAAATGTTGCAACATATGGTTTTTATTACTGATGATTTTATTAGTTATCTACATTCAGATCTCTGCTAGGAACTAAAGATTCAAAGAATAAGAGTATGGATATATCTATCAATCATCACCCACCAAATCGAGCAGAGATATCATACCAGACTTTATAAATAGGGAACTAAAGATCAATGCAAATAGAGAAAAATAACCATATTCACTGCCGAAAACAATACCATAACCTCAGTCTGCATCATATTGAAACTATATTAACCCCAGACACGTATCAGTATTGTATTGTGTCTTGGTCTATTTTAATCTAAAACATGAAAATAATAACGGAATTATATAAGTAAGTGAAAAAGCAGTTTTGTGCCTTCATTTTTATGAAATACTATATGTATCATATTCTATCATCATTGAAAGAAGTCGGAACAAGTCATAACTACACCTAACAACCCAACCCTTAACATCTTTGATGCCTCAAGGCTTCAAAGTTACAACTATATCATAGAAAGGCTTCAAAGTTTATCCGTCTTTTTAGCTTCAAAGTTATTCTACAAGAGCATTTAAATAAGAATAAAGCTTGAGTTTCACAATGTCTAAGTCTCAGTAAGAGTATTATTCATTACCTTGCTCTAATATATTTTGGAAAATCAGTCAAAGTAAAATGCAAAGCTTGAGTTTCACATTACCCTGCTAGTCAAAGTGAAATCAGTCATTGTATAAAGAATAAAAAAGCCACATACACATCCACATGATTTTTTCTAATTCAAGAACCTTACTTTAGTTAGCAAGTGCACTCCCTTGTTTTTGGTAGTTCTGTTGCCATACAAAACTTAGTATCTCAACAGTATGAAGAAATGAATCTTCAGTACACTAGGCTAACAATACAATTTTTCTTCTAAAGTTTAGTATCTCAACAGTATGAGGACCAAGTTCTTGCAAGCTGCATTCATAAAACACACCGCACATTCAATATCTCGTCCATTGAAATATTTTTTTCTATTTCATAAACACTGCTAACATTTAGCTACGAAAAAAATACACATTACAAATTAGCATACCAGCTCAGTTCCGACTACTTCATCAGAAGTGTCCTTTACTATAGAAATAGGCTCAACTACTAGAAGTCTGTTAAAGCAAGTAATAGCAAATTACCTTTTACTTCTTTCTTCTCTTCTGTTTTGGTATTTACAAACATGAGTGTATAAGTAATATTTTACAAGGTTTAGTAAACTCTTGAGTATAACAACACCAAATCTACAAACTTAACCTATAAAGTGTCAAAAAAGGAAGTATCACAACTTAAACAAGAGCCTCTGGAGGAAGAACTGGTCGAAACTTTGTATATGACATATTAGACGTCAGATTAGCCCAGGAAACTAGATCAGATTCGATAAAAGGTTTAACTTTCTTGATCAAAAGAGGTTTGACCCTTTTTTCTTCAACTCTAGCCTTTATCTCAAACCAGACCCTTTCAACTCTTGGCCTTGTTTTGTGAGACTCTCTAGGAGAACTTATGAAAACAGCTCATAAGTTGTTTTTAGCTTATTTCATAAGCTCTCCAAGATAGCCTATGAACACAACTTTAACTTGTACAAAAACAATTTCTTTATTTTATCTTTAGCTATAGAAATGACATACACATAAGTTGATAAGCACTTGTACTAAAAGGTGCAAATAAGTTGTTTATCCAAACAGGGTTGAACAATTGTCTTTAACTGTTTTTACCTTCAAAAAGAATTTCCGCTATCAAATTCAAAGTAGCCCTTACCCAACCCAATAAAATAAACGGATAAAAAAACAAACTTTAATAAATAATTCTTCGAGGAAACTTCCAATTTGATATCATCAAGGAATGCAATAGAACTGAGTTGATTGAGGAGTGAAGCTAAATCTGGTTTTGGTGTTGTTGTCAACTTGTTATTGTTCCAAGAGGAAACTTGACCAGTGAAATATGTTCATATAGTTTATGGAAACTTGAGAAAAAGGGGAGTGGACAAAGTTAACGGAGGTTAAGAGTAACAAAAAAGGTTGAAGTTATCATGTGGTGGGTAGCGAGGGGCTGAACGCCGATGAGTGAAAAACTCATAACACGAGGGGTTCAATGTCAAACTTCTTGTCCTTTATGTGAAAGGGAAAATTAAAGCGATTTGCATATTTCTTTGAATGACAAGATGCCATAACAGCTTGGGAGAATAGTGATCTATGGCCTCAAATTCAAAAGCTTATAGGGTCAGTTTGCAGAATTTATTTTTACTAATAGTGAAACCATGGTTCCCCTTGGTGATCAATCAAAGATCCAAAACAAAACAATCTTTCCATCGCAAATTTTTTAATCCTTCAAAATTATGATTGATAAACACAAGAGCACACACGGCACGCCAACCTAAGCACTACAAATGAATGTTGCACATTGATCCAGTCTTAATATGCAAATGCAGCAGAGCAAACACATCGGCAACAGATCGCAATGGGTACTAAACTGATGAGATAACAACAGATGCTAAACAGAAACTCAGTATCAGTTCTTCCCCCATCTTCACCCAATAAATAAAGTAGAAAAATAAAAAAAAACTCATGAGCTTAGGTTCCAGAGACACTAAACCAAGAGATTAAAAAACTTGTTCACATGTAAACCAAAACCAAGCAGACCCCATGAAGCAATCACTCCACCTCCAATAAGTGAACCAAGCCACGTACAACCCGACAACAACAACGACCATTACCGCAAAAACACAGCTCGGGCAAAAAACACAGGCCAAACACGGCAAAAAACACAGCTGGGGCAAAAGAACATAGCAAACCCATAAACACATTTGTTTCCAAACCCGACAAAAAAGCAGCACATATTAGCAGATAAAGCACCGGTTTTTGCAATGTTGAATAAAATTAGTCCCTGCACCAAACTCCTACTCACCACATAAACAACCCAAAATGATTCACAAGCGATTGGCTTATTGTATAATTAAAACGTTTTGATTTGGTTTTAATTGTCTAAGTACAAACAGAAATATCATATGATATGCGTAATATACACAGCCGAACACTGCACAATCCACAACACCAACCTGAAAAAAGACTTAAAAACTAGCTGCAACATTATGCATAAACTTAAACCAATATGAAATCTTGCAAGATGATAGAGGAAAGCCTCACATATTGAACTACACTTTTCTGATGAGCCAAATTTCTCAACAGAAAAAAGTTTGATGCAGAGCTCTCCAAATCTGGCAGCCATCTAGAGGAGGGGGAAATTTTCCTAGAAATTCTCACCACCCCCCAAAAAAAAATTTAAAACAAAGATTCGATAGAAGAAATTATACTTGTGGGTGCCTTAAAGAAGGAAAGAAAGTAAACCGGAAGAGACGACATGACAGATTTCAGGAGAATCAAACAACCCCCCAATGAAAGAAATTTACTACTCCAGTTCGACAATCTATTAGTAATACGGTTCAACACAGGTTTCCAAAAATCCAACCTCTGAGCATCTCCACCAATAGGCAGACCCAAATACAAAAAAAAATCTATTATATCTATCGTATGTCATATCTATTATACTACTGATTCATTCTAAAAACATGTCGCTTCCTTCCCACACTTCCTCCGCTTTACGGTAACCAAAAAAGACATGCCAATCATTATCTTTGCCTTTGTATTCATTAACTAATGGGTAGTTAAAACAACAACTTATTTGATGTGCAAGTATTCAATAAGTCATCCACCTTGTGTCCATAACAAATTTTATCTTTGAGAACTCCCACGTTTTTTTTTAAAATATCCAAACCTTATAATAACTACATAATGAACTTTGTTGACAATAAAAAATATCAAAACAGCATCTTATATAAAATGGACCTAAGTTTTTTTTCCCGCAAATAGCTGAGTTATTTACATTGAATAAGACATTGATAATTGTTTAGTGCAAAGTCTATGGTGAGTGCTATTAATGAGAAATTGTTAATGAGAACATTAGCTCGATTTTTAAATGAAAAAATTATTGACTAAACTTTACTTAACTTGCGACCGAACTTCAAATTACTAGGACCCCTTTCCTTTGAGAGTTGGAGGACAAACACAAAAATGAAAAAGAAAAAAAAAATGTGAATAAATTTGATTATTGTCGATTTATATTTCTTTTGGACAACTTTAAATTAAGCTAGATAAAAATTATTTAATTTTTTTGTTTATCAATAAAGTTTAATATATTAATTTTAAATTTTTATTTTATTTTCTTTAAATTTGTTCCCTTGTAAAATTCTCTCCAGCTTCGCCACTTATTATCAACACTATTTGTGTGTGTGAGTGGGTGTATATATAATTAAATATATAAAGAACATTTTTCGTCATATATTTTGTACAAAACAATAAATAAAAATATTCATAATCTAAATTAATTTTAAATTGATATCAAACTAAATAATAGGATCACGATGATTGAATCCTAAGCCAGACTTAATAATGATATTTAAAAAAACTTTTTTCAATTTTAAAATAAAATACTTGTTTCCTAACAACTATTTTTTAATAAATAGCTTAAAAATGTACATTTGTTAGCAAAAAGACGTATATTTTTTTTGTTGAATAGCAAAAACATATTTGTGATATAAAGAAAAACATTTATTTCCCTAAAAAAAACATATGTTTGTTATAGATTTTTTTTTAAAATTAGAATCTAAAAAGTTAATGAGAGAGTTAATACTTTGTAATTTTTAGTAATGATTCAGTAAATTTGATTTATCATACCAATAATAATACTAAAAAGTTAATGAGATTTGAGAGAGTTAATACTTTGTAATTTATAATTTATGCTTGCCGAGTTGAGGAACATGTCAACCAATGGCGTACCACTGTGCTTCACTATTCTTGAATATTTGGAAGATTCTTTGTTCTTGGAAAAAACTTGCCCATAACTTTCACGATGAAAGTGTATTATTTTGTTTTCCGGAAATTTGTTATGCCAGACATGTGTTCTTGTAATTCTGATCAATAGGTGCGATTGCTTCTTTCAATTGATTTCAGGAATGAATATTTAAAATAATGATTAACGAATTTCTGAAAACTGTATACCAGAAATGATTAAAAAAATGTTTCCGAAGAAATACATACTTGGACATGTGGGGGTAAACTCATCTGAATTAAGAAATGCTGAAAGTTTGGGTGAAAACAAAAAGTGTAAAAAGTTAAATGACAAAAAAATATTAGAAATTTTTAATAAATTGTAGAGGTAAAAGTATAAATATAAATGTAGGGGCATTACTTTTCTCACCCTATGTCCTTCTCATGTGCTCTGCAAAAATTACTAAATAGCCCTTCGAAATAAAAAATCCAGAAATGCAAAATAGTTTCCGAATTACATAATCCAGACAACTTCGTAGTATAAAACCAAGTTCACCCCCCATTTTTACAGTTTCACTTTATACTTTCTCTCTCTCCCTCTTATCCCAAAATCCGAACAAAAAAAATCCAACCAAAATTGGTATTTTCTTGCTCAAAAGGACCGCATTTCAACCCTTGATAAACATCAAATGGAAGGTTAGTTCGATTTCTCTATGCATGCTAGTTAATTGCACCGTTTTTTTTCTCTTCTGCACTGATACAATCCGAATTTCGTTTTTCGGACAAGATTGTTGCATTCTGGAAAATAAAATTTGGAAACACCCAATATGATTATTTAACTTATATTTTGTGGTGTGTTTGTGCTGATTTCGTTTTGTGCATGTTGCAGAATGTTCCTCCTTTACTCAGCGCACAAGGGAGGAAGTGGCATGCTTCCCGTAGGAGACAGCGTCTCCAACGGATGGAGGAGGAAGGTGTTGTTCCGAGGCGTCGGGGTGCCAACAGACGTCGTGTTGATGTCGAGTCTCAGCCGAAACCGGAGCATGAGCAAGAGTATGATGATATGGACGTGCAACAACAACAAATGGAGGAGGAGGAGGAGCTTCAGGAGGAGCTTGAGACAATGGACGAGGATGGAGAGGACGACGAGCCGCGGCGAAGGCGGAGGGGAAAGCGTCCCATGGTGCCAGACCCCGAGCCTCTTGATGACTATCCCGGAGGCCCACATGACACTACCCTGCTATGGAGGTACCATGTGCATGTGGCCAGGAAGGCGTCTGAGGGCGAGGTATTTGTTAAATATAAATTTTCTTTAATACGTTATTAATCTTTGCGAAAATGATGTTTCTGTATTGTTAAACTACCCGTTTTGTGAAGCCATGATTGTAAATAGTTGTTAATCTTTGTGAAATTGATGTTTATGTATTGTTAAATTGTTGAACTGCTCTGTCTGTGAAGCCATAAGTGTAAACTGATGTTTATGTATTGTTTTTAATTATTTGCAGTGGAGTGGCAATTCAAAATGCGTCAACAACGGAAAGAAGATAGAGACGATGCATGATAAAGATATCACACCTATCATGGCTGCACAGTGGTGGCGTCACAGACTGCAGGGCACTGGTCTTGGTTGGCTTTAGGATACCAGCTACAGCCTGATTGACCACGGTCTGATTTGTACAGAGAGGTGGCACGAGGAGACTTCGAGTTTCCACCTTTCGTTTGGGGAGATGACAGTGACACTTGATGATGTGTCATGTTTGCTGCATCTCCCCATTGATGGCATGCTTTTGTCCCACGAGTTTATCACACGGGACAATGCGGTGGATTTGATGGTGACGTACTTGGGGTCTGATACGGGTCATGCTCTTGTGGAGGTGACTTGTACCAGAGTTGCACGTTGCCGATTTAGCTACTTTAGGAGGATTTTTAAGGAGCGTATGTTGGAGCAGTTGGCGTTGGCGAATGAGCATGATGTGACTGAGGAGGTGCGGACGCTGCGGGACCAGGTTGTCCGCATATATTTGCTATACTTGGTAGGGATCACGCTCTTCATTGACAAGAGCCAGACTTATGTGGATGTTGTCTACCTGAGGTACTTTAGAGACCTTGTTGTTGTTTCTTCATTTTCATGGGGAGCTGCGACACTAGCTCACTTGTATAGGGAGCTTAACAATGCTACACATTGAAACTGATGTTTGGTGTCAGGATACCTGACTTTGTTGCAGGTATAAATTAAAAATTATGTTTTGTTTTTTTTAAAATGTAAGTGTTTATTGTTTGTATATTTATATGTGGTTGTCATTGTTGCAGGCTAGGGTGTATCATCACCTCCAAGATATAGGAAGCAAGGATGTTTGGGCATCCTATTGGGTATGGGATCCACGCGCGATACTTTTTGTACCACGAGCTGGTTTGGGCACATCAGGCAACTACATAGACCATCTGGATAGGCTGGATCTGAGTGGCGTTGTCACGGCCCCATATGAAGAGCACCGTGAGGCATGTCCGTTTGAGCGAGTCAGTCTTTACTCTGGATGGCTCAGATATGCATCCCGCATGGTGAGATACCTGTCGGAGCGGGTGCTTCCTCAGTTTGGGAGGGTTCAGACCATCCCGAGACATCCCGCTGAGAGTGCACATCCTGTGATTAATTTGGCGGAGATCACAAACCGCTTTCAGCATGCACTTGATCATGCGCTCACGCCTGAGCAGTTAGGGCATCATGCAGTTCATGGTGTGGAGGCAGTAGAGGGATACATCGAGTTGTTAGCCCAATAAATGTCTACTTCTAACATCCTAGAAAATTGTTGTATACACATCTAATAGGGCTGAAAAACACATGTAAAATATGAAAATGCCCTTCGACAATTAATTGCCGAGGAATTCAAAACCGGCTGCAGTTGACTGCCGAGTTTTTCTTCGGCAGTTAACTGTCGAGGAAATATTTAATCAGATGAAACATCCACCTGCTCCCCCTACATACTATTTCCTCATCAACTTCCATACCACCTCCATCTAATCCCCCAAATCCAATTTTTTTTTCTCCAAATCTTGCCCCAAAATCATTGAAGCATCAAGCATAGGAGGTATCAACACACTTTTGACGTAAAAAAAACAGGTATTAAGCATTTTAATCGATTGATTTTTAGCTGTTTTTGGGGTTTTTTACATCAGTTTACGCAGAAAACTGTCATGGAACTCAGCAGCGCCTATTTTGTTGTACACTCCCGAAAAATCAAAGCAACAATTTGAAGTTATTGTGGAAGATGAGGAAGATTCTATTTCACTTTATCTTCCTAATCACTTGGTCTTTAATGAGTGTTTTCTGTCGGCGTTAGTCCTTTTTTTTGGTAGAAATTACACTGACGTATATTTTGGGGTCGAAATTGTAATGCCAATTTTTTGTGGCCAATATATAAGTAACATTATGTAATTTATATGAATATATGATAATATGACTTTTATGTGGTGAAACTAGTGCATACTTATTTCTTCCTTGTTAATGTTTACGCATTTATGTTTACGCATTTTATAATATTTTATTGATTATTACGTTTCGTTTAATTACATACTAATGTATGATTTTATTTCATAAAGATTTTGTGAAGAGAAACATGTCTGAGGTTGCAAAAATTGAAGGTCGTGTTAGGTACTCCGCTTTTAAAAAGACAATTAAGGTTATGATAACGCCGACCGACTCTCTTGATGATTTGAAGGAACAATTTAACACATATTTTGAGCATCTTGGTGAAAATCAATATACACGTCACTTATTTGGTCAAATGCAATGCATAGACCTAAGAGAAGATAGAGATGAATAGGCATGGAAAACGGCAAGCTATATGTCTTGGCTTCTTCGCGGTGATAGCGACGTCAGATTTATGTTTCGGAATATGGTGGAAGATAATATATTATATATGTATGTTCGTTCCATATGCAACTGGGTAGAATGTCAGTAGAGATTTAATTTAACGATGTGTAATGTGTTGTAATGTGTTGTTTAATTATGGACATCATTTAACGTTTTGATGAATTTCAAACATTCGTGTAATTTGAACCCCTTGTCGGTTTGATTTAATTATGGACAACTATAAAAAAATAATGTATTTTTCTTGTTTATGCCTGAGTATAAATGTTGTATGAGTTATACTGCCTTTGGAAACGCTCTGGTTTAATTACAGGTAAAAATTGGGCGAAAAATGGCTAGGTTGAGTTATGCAGAACCCACTGTCTGCATAATTGATTTCTTCGGCAGTTAACTACCGATGAAACCAGCTGTAGTTCACAGCCGAGGAAAAACAAAACTGGCGGCATTTAACTGCCGAAAGGCATTTTCGTCTTTTATATGTGTGTTTCAGCCTTATGATATGTGTATACAACAATTTTCAACATCCTAACAACACTTTGTATCCTATATATGGGTCGAGTTTAGTTTTCTTAGTATCATATTGGTGTTATTCAAAAGAAAAAAAATTAGGAACTAGCAAACTGAAATATTTTTAAAAAATTGAAATCATCCAAATTAATTTAAACTCAAATATTCAAAGTTAAAATGCAATCTAAACCAATCCATATATAAATAATTAAGTGAGCGAATTCTAGTGGTTAATGAACTTTATTAAAGGATGAATCATTTTGGAGAAGTTAAGTTTATTTTTCAAGTGAAACAATTCTTGGCCAATTTTTCTTACCTCTTGATCAAATTTTAGATTCTATAAATCAAGGGTTAGCGCAAAAAAATCCATATATAAGTTCTCTGAGTTTGATTCATGGTTTGAAATTTGAATAGCTTTTTACCAAACATTCTTCGTTAGTCATCAACCTACCATGCATTGATTCTAGTTTACCCGAGTCATTTTCAAGCCACATGAGAATCATAAGTATCATCTCTTTCCACGTCTATCTGAAAAACTAAAAAAAATTAAGCTGATTTAAGACTAAATTGACCACCAACTGAAGCACACAATAGGCCTGATATCCTCCCAGCTATTAATTAACTTGTCATTATTTGAAAAATATATACTCTCTGTGTCCCTATATTGAAGCACCCTTTGCCTCTAATAAAAGGGTGCTTACATGTAGGGACGGAGGGAGTACATGCATAGAAGAGCTAGATGGAAAGAATGTCCAAAATGTTGTCATTTCCTAAATACTAATCATATTTGGAGCTAATTACTCATGCAATGCAACAACTTCCTGTCTTTTCCTTTTCTTTCTTCTGATGAGCTGATGCTGACCCATGCATCAGTACCTTTAACAAAATGGAAAACGAAAATTCACCAAAAAGGAACAAAAATACAAAATATATTTAAAAATAAGTTATTGTTTACAGCAATTCACATGTTTGTCGTGCGCTTGCGCCTCTACCTTACCATAATAATAACATTAATTTTCTTTGTCTATCCACAAGTGACCAATTTCCCCTAAAAAAAAAACATAACCAAAAACAGATAAAAAATAGAGAGACAGTGAGTGTTCAAAACTAAAAAAAAGAAGAGTTGATAAACAACTCTTATTTTGAATCATTGTTATACAAGGGAAACTTAAGAAAGAAAAAAAAACAAAAATGAAGCTTCTTGTTCTTCTTATGCTTCTCATGGTACTTCTTCTTATTCTTATTTTGAGTTTCATATGTTTATGGATTTACTACAACAACTATTCATCAAAATACAAAAGGAAAAATGTTCAAAACTCAGGTATTTCATTTATTTATTTACTCTACACTGTTCCATTGCCGAGTTTCATGTTTTTATATCAAATTGATATTATTTAAGAATTATGTTTTGGTTGTTCTGTTTCTGAATATCAAAGATGCAGAGAAGGGGTGTGTTCCAATAATTGATTACAAGCAAATAGAAAAGTCGACCAATAATTTTCAGGAAAGTAACATCTTGGGTATAGGTGGTTTTGGATGTGTTTACAAGGCACAATTTGATGATAATCTGGATGTTGCTGTCAAGAAACTACACTGCCAAACACAAAATGCTGAGACAGAATTTGAGGTAACCATTCATTTGTTTTTTCTTTTCTTCAAAAAAAAAAGTATTTATATCTTTAGTGGGATGAATTTGCAGAATGAGGTGGATTTATTGAGTAAAATTCAGCATCCAAATATAATTTCTTTACTCGGTTGTAGCATTAATGGAGACATGAGATTTATTGTGTATGAGTTAATGCAAAATGGATCCTT
>Ga0315913_1008124_pt1 | contig 12494 bp, 6 predicted proteins | sample MpolsnodulesMG_FD_207736 | JGI IMG/M metagenome (GOLD analysis project Ga0315913, IMG submission 207736) | Medicago polymorpha root nodule microbial communities from Los Angeles, California, United States - small nodules | ecosystem: Host-associated > Plants > Roots > Nodule | place: USA... | reverse complement strand
CAATATCAACCTTGGGGGCCAAAACTGCCACAGATGCAAAACTTAGGGGGCGGTTTTGTAGTTTTTTTCTTAGGGGGCTAAAACTGCAATTAAGCCTTTTTTATTTGAGCCGGTAATTTAACCGTTGTTAAACTCTTTATGTAACACACCTTGTTGGGTAAACAGTTTTGGTCGTGTTTTTGGCTTATTCAAAAAAGAAAAAGGGTAATAGTCATTTTGGTCACTGAGTATATAACGAGTAGTCACAGTAGTCCCTCAATGTATCGAAATTTCAAAATAGTGTCTGATTGTGCATTTCTTTAGTCAGAATAGTCCTTGACATTAAATACTTGGTTAATGTTGTCATATTAGTCCTTCAATATACTTACTTATTGTCATTTCAGTCTCTATATGAAAAGAATTATTTTCAGTATTGAGCAATTATTTTAACGTCGGGTGACTATTTTGACTAACAAAGTGCACAATCAGGGACTATTTTATAATTTTGATATATTAAGGGACTGTTGTGACTACTCCTTACACATCCAAGAACCAAAATGACTATGACTATTACCCCCAAAAAAATTATAACAAGAAGACAATGAGTAGTGACATTAGGTATATGAGTCATCTCTCTAATATATCCAACATTTTACTCATTCATAGGTGTTGTGTGACTTAACCGCTCACACTTGAAACACAACAAATTCCTGCCTCAAGTGTGTGTTCCCACCTCCTATACTTGATCCAAACATTAGCATCCACTCTCGCTTCCCCACCAAGCCGAACCAAGCATCAATACCACTTTTTGGAGAGTCATGCGGAGAAGCAACAAGTTAAAGTCCAAGACCCTAAGAAACCTTGACACCACGTCTTCATCCAAAACCTTAAAGAATTAGGTATATAGATCACCACTCTTATATATCTAACATTTCCTTGATTCGAATTTATGTGAAACTAACCACTCAAACTTGAATTGTAACACCAACACTGTTGTAATATTCATTATTTCCTTTGCTTTGATCCATTTTAGAATTAGATTCTCTCCATTAAAAATTCTCTAAAGTTTTCACAATTTGAATCTCAGCCATCAAACATGAGAAATAAAGTGAGATTAAATTATAAAGAAAAGTGATGGTGTTGTATTTTAATGGTGAAAATTGAGAATAGAGAAAAATTAAAAAAAAACTTTCAAATAAGTGTAATTCCACTACAATTTCGTTTTCATGAATAAGGTTATTTCAATTGGTGATTAGAAGACAGTATATAATTAGATTTACAATAACCAGTGTAAAAAAAGTAAAAAATTATTGACCTTAAAAATTCAAAAGTTTCTAGGACTTTTCATAGTAAAATTGTTTTTTGAAAATAAAATATAAGGTCCGACCTGTTTTGTTCGCAACTCGTGTAGGACCAAACTTCGATAGTATTTTTTTAGTCCATATTTAACCGGTCTTTTAACCCCGACCAATAAAATCCGAAGTCCATTAAGATCCACCTCAAACGGGCTAAGTACCACTCAATCAATATTAATCTCAATATAATCCAATTAGCATGAGGAAGAGACCATCTCACATATTTAATATGATTTGCAACTAGATTGTGAGGGACGTGCAAGGGATAAAGGATTTCTACCTTGAGTATCGTCTAATACGATAAAGCACCATTATTTCAAGGAGTTTGATGAAGACTCATATAAGCTTACTTCATAGAGAAAGTATCATTAGTAGAATAGACCAAACAAGTTCATTAGATACTTCAATAGAAGTAGGAATATATAATGAAACTGTTTTTTGTTTTCGACATCAAAATTTCTAAAAATATTATATCAATTTTTAAAAATAATAAAAGAAAATAGTGCGAGTAATACAGATCCATATTTATTTTAGCCAAAAAAAAGATCCATATTTATTTATATTTTTTAGTTGAAGTAAAAAAAAAAGATCTTTTAAGCAATTTTTTACAGGCAAGAAAAGCCTCTTAAGAGAATTATGCAATTCAAGCTTATTTATACGCTTATGAATTTTATTTAATTTTTGGATAATGATTATAATAACAAAATTGATTCAAAGATGTGATAGATTAATCTTTTTATTTTATATAAGATATAATCTTATAAATATTAATCATTAAGATAATCAAGTTCTAGTGCATGCATGGATCTAGGTATTAGTTCAAACAATCATATACTTAAAGGAAGCCAGAGAGTGAGATTGTTATGCACAGGACAAGCAACTTTCTTAACTGTAGGTGTTACTATTTGAACTACTCTTGTTGATTACTTTCTTAACTTATATTATATATGATACTGTTTTTTTGAAGAAACTTATATATGAGTATGACACTGTTATTTGTCGTTGGTGGTTACCTTGCCTTCCTCGAATATGGTCCAATATTACCTACAAAACGACATCGAAATTGTGTTTTCTTCCTAATTAAGAAGAAAATTATGAGAGTAATGATAAATTGTTACATATTTGATTTGACCACCTTGTAATGTTATGCATGCTCTTTTGTTTTCTTCTTCCCATTTTCTTGACATTAATGCCGACGTTCATTAACTTTTATGTCAAAATCTTTCAATCACATTACATAATCACCATTTTAACAGTAGAAGGTAAAATGATTGTAAATTGTTCTCTAATGCTATTAATTATCATTATTCTCTAATGTTCTTATCGTGGCAGGCAACTATATCATGACCAATTAAACATTTCACTGTATTACGATAACACAATTTACCAAATTATTAGGCTTATGCAAGGGTACTATAAATACTATATTAGAATATAAAATATTACAAGGCTTATGCAATTGTACTATAGATATACTATTAGAATATAAAATATTCATTGTCTAAATTATTAGTATATTTTATATTAGTTAGAGATACTTGATGTCCAAATCGTTGCATAAATACACATACAGTGTAATGAAACACTAAAAAAAAAAAAATCTTTCATGGCATCATAGCAACTTGAATGTTGGTTGTTGATGAACGTTGAATGTTGATAGGAAATTAATAATGCAGAGCAACTTGGTTCAGTGTGTAACAAATAAAATAGAATTTCAATCACACATCAAGAGAAAATTGTAAAAGGAATCGGATTCAATAGGCACTTCACTTTTAACTGAGATTCATTTGACTTTGTTTACAAAGTTGGGAATTCTTTCATGTAAAAATACAGTTCCTATACCATAGGAGAAATCATTTCAATTCACATCATAGCTTTTCATTTTGCTTCCTGTGCTAGAAGTGGCTCAATCATTATTCTTACTTAATTTAACTTAACCTCTCTTACTTATACTTTATTAAGATTATAATATTCTTAATCACGGATTGCCAAATGTCAATTAACAAAACTTCATTGTAACGTCCAAAGTTGGATTGGATTAGAATATGACAACATATGTCGTATTCATTATTTTAAAACTCTTTTATTTTGACACCTCTTATTTTTATATGTATATTCAACTCTTTAATTTTCTATATTATTATCGCATTATCAATCTATCACATTACAATTTTTTGTTTTTTATCTACCACGTATGGAATTGAATTTCAATTAAATTGTATTTGCTATGGCTCTTCCTTCATGAATTTGATTTTCCTTTTTTTGTTATGTTGTGGCACCCCCCCGTTTAATGTGTATTGTTTGTATTTGTTTTGCCTACATCAATTGATTTGGTTTACGTATTCATGTCCATGTCCAGTTTATGTTTTGACATCAGTTTTTTTTTTTGTGTGGTAGTTTTGTTTTATTTATTTGTTTTGTTTTAATTGCACGTGAATTTAATTTACGTAGGTGTAGGTAAATTAAGATCACGTATTTTGATATTTTCGTGTACCTAAATCGATAATAAGTGAAATTTTAAAGGAAGTAGGAGCATTTTTGCACTTTGGGGTGTAACCTGAAATTAATGTGGTGTAATTAGAAAAAATCATATTTCTTTTTTAGAGATACTACTTTGTTATTTAGTTATCATTAAAATGTCTTAGTGAGTTTAATTCGAGTGGTAGGGAACAAGCCATAATATATGAGGTATGGGTTTCGAACTTGGGACACCACAAAAAAAGTTACTATCATTAAACTACCTTTTTAAGACTGCAATTAAACTATGCAGTCAGTACATATTCCCAAACATGCATATTTTATCACCCTTTCTGTAACCCAAATGGGATACCAAAGCATCAGATTAATGCACAATGCACCGTTAAAATGAATGACAAAACTATAGGATCTTTGGTTCAATATATTAATTATTAGTAATGTCTAAACTTCATAAGAAAACAAAGTTAAAATGAATCTAGATGAAAATGAAATGCTTATTGAATCTGATTCCTTTTAACAATTTTCTCTTGCCGTGTAATTAAAATTCCATTTTGTTACAAGTTGTACTGCACTTTTAGTTCATGTCCTATGAGGTCATCAACATTCATTCACCTATGTATCTATAAATACATTTGCATAAGCCACATAATTTATACATTTCAACCAAGGTTTGATTTTATCATTTCTCAAAAAACATGGCTAATAACCATCAACCCTCACTTCGACCATGGTCGCGCTTTGCCTCATTGCGCTCTGTCACTGAGGCAAAGGGCAGAACACCTGAACCTTCTTCAGCACAAAATGTAGCTGATCCCTCTCTCAAAACATTCCAATCCCAACAAACAAACACTTCTTTTATACTCAACAATGCAAATTCCAATGCCACAAAATTTCAACCAACAACAACAGAACATATTCATATCCCAAACTCAAAAATTGAAAATCCTAATGTCAACGGAAATGATTTGTTGCAAAATGTTCCTAACAAAAATTGTTCTTCGGATTCTGAGGACTACTCTGGCATAAGGAAGATAACAATTGGTGGTGAAAACAAAGGTGTTTATATGAAAATAATCCAAACTAGAAAAAAACCAAATCAACTTCACAAAATGGGAAATTTAAAGGTCAAAGGCTATGATGATCAAAGTAAGAAAGTAAGAACAATATCTTCACCACCAATGGTTGGTGTGTACATGAATAGCAATGTGCAGTGTGTAAATAATTCATTGTTATTACATGCTTCTTGCACCCACCATGATCCAGGGGTGCAACTTACACTTTCAAAGAAGCCATTTGATAAAGGCTTCAATATCAAGTAGTGGTGAAACTAATTGATTTGGAGGTGGTGTTTCAAGTTATTAATCTGGTGTTTTCTACTATACTTATATGGTTTATAGTATTGTTGATGGCGAGTTCATTGATGGCGAGTTCATGTATGGCCCATTTATCTTATGCTCCATTTAGTTTATTTAGGGTTTTGGATGAAAGACATGTGGCAAAAATAATTCAAAGGTGGAGATCTAAAAATAAATTAAACATGTAATTGTTTAATAAAAAATAATTTAAAAGTCGTAACACTTTCCCTCTTTTCACCTTCCTCATTAGAAAACTCTTCCTCTGCCCTCTCATTACCTTCAACATCCACCGATAGTACCGTCGTTCATCCCTCAATAACAGGATCGCTCCTCTCCCCTCTTCTTTTCGTCGCCCCTTCTTCCTCTAACCGTTGTCTTGCCGCCATCGTTTCAAACCAGTGCTTCGCTGCTATTTCTGCTTTATTTGGTTTCTGCATCTCTTCTAATCTGTATTTTATAAACATCACATGCGAGAAAAAATACATATTTAATTTATTTGTAAATCAAAACCCTTGAATCTTTTTTTGTCACATTTCTTTCATCTAAGACCCTAAATGGACTAAATGAAGTATGAGATAAATGGAATATATCTGATCTTGTTAATGGCAAAATAATGGGATGGTCGTCCTTTTATGGCTGGTTTAGGTCTACAGTGCCAACATGGTTGGGATGACTTACCTTCACGGCTTCACCGACCAACGAAAAATAATGGGATGGTAGTATGCATGAATCCGTATGTGGCCTTTAGCGCCCAGACAATTACTTCATTTAGCTTTCTCTATACATAACAATACGTACGATGTAAGATATGTCTATATTTGTTCTCTGAAGTCTACTCCTAAATTGGAAACAAATTCAAGCTAATAGAATCTAAGCATGTCTTCCATATTTTTATTTGGGAGAATGATAAAGTGCACGACAACAAATTTCGTGCATGTTGCACGACTGCATATTTCAGTTTTCATTAAAATTCAGCGGTTTACATTTGAAAGTAATAAAACATTTACTTTCTCATTTGTTATTTTCCAACAATTTACTTTTAAATCATTTACTTTTCAAGCATTTATATTTAAAAGTCTTTAATTTCTAGGAGTTTTACATTTCATTGTCTTTGTGTTTTTCATATCAATTTTAACTTTCAGTCAATTCCTGTAAGAAAAAAAAAACTTCAGTCAATTTATGTTTACGTCAATTACTTTTAACACGTTTACTTTTCACGTTTATAGTATTTTCTTCAAGTCTAAGGTTTTTTTGTCATTTCCTTCAAGTTACATTCAAAGTATTTATGTTTTTACCACCCATATTTTATTGAGTCCACCCACACGCAAGCAAGACCGTCTTAAACAATTTGGAGGCCCCGTTATAATTTTAGAAGTTGGCCCATGATCAAAGTCACAACAAAAGCAATTTTTTATATAAATTATAAATAACATCTAAAATTTATAAATAAATAAAACGTCAATTGTATGTTATGTATTACAGTTATAATGTTTCTATTACTTAAAAATGCAAGGTATTTTTTAATTAAAAACATCAATTTAATTTGGGTTAAATATATGATGGACTCACCAGAATAAAGAATAAGTTTATGAGGCCAAACAAACTGAGGCAATATATAGAAAAGTAGCTGACTAAAATAATTATAATAAAAATAAAAAAAGTGAGCCTATTGGGTGTTGAACAAATACCTAACAGCAAAATGCAAGATGTTATACCACTGGACCAAAGCAGCACACTTGTATATTTGTTAACTTTGCTAGTATATAATTAAAGTTTTTGGTGTTTAAATTATAAAAAAAAAATATTATGGGCCCCTAAAATTTTGAGGCTCAGTGGCCTAGCCCAGCCTCGACAAGCTATGGGGCGGCCCTGCACGCAAATAAGATCTTCCAAGTTACCTTTGTTAAAAACCTGCACTCAAACACTAGATGCGCAAGGATGAAACAATACACAAAGTTTATTAAACATGTATTTGTGTTTGAATTTGGTGCTCTTTAATGTTAAGTGTTTCATTCTAATTCTTGTACTTCTGGAAATGAACCAAAATTTTAGTAATAGAATTTTTCATTTCTTATACGAAATGGAAATGAACCATGTTAGATAATAAAGTATTGGGTTTAAGCTATTGGACATTTATATTAGTAAATTAGAGTCAATTAGGTTTTATTTATATTCTCATATAACCTTTTGTAATGTTAAGCTATTGGTTTTCTATGAAACTCTAGCCGTCTTTGTTAGTCTCTTTGTTACTTTCTGACTATCTATATTGTTAATATGGTATCAAGAGTTATGGTTCGATCCTCCTTAAATTAGTGGTCGCTTTCGCCGTTGAGTTTTCAAATGTTTGGGAACGTGTTTGCACCTTTGTGTCTCTGTTGCTAAAAAAAAGTGTGTTTTGTTTGGTGGTGTCGGTGTTATTTGGCTTTGATTCGGTTGTTATATGGCTTTGTTGCTCCATTCTTAGTGTCTTATTGGTTCTCGTTTGGTTTTTATAAAAGCCACACTCTTGTGTTTACAGTGTGTCGATTCATCAATTTGTTTTATTGAAGGTATTTGTCTAGCAAGTCAAAGTTCTTGAAACAAAAAACACCAGCACAACTTGATACTGTATTTTTTTTTTTGGTGTCTGAGGTTCGAACCCCGGACCTTGCATATATTATGCAATGTCCTTACCAAATGAGCTAAGCTCACCGGGACACAACTTGATACTATATTACCATGCTTGTATAGTTTCCCATGTTGATTGTGCCCAATTTTGTTTTGATTTTGTGTCCCACCATTTGTTAACACATGTAAATAATTTTCTTTGAGACGTATTTTTTTGTTTTTGAACAATAATATTGATTAAAAACCAGACCTTCGCTTAAGATGAACCGAGATATGTAAATTAAAGACTACAAAGACAACGTATATTGGCGGAATACCCAAAATAAACACCAATAAAGACACATATACAATCATCACCTAGCTAATGTCTGAACCTTGAACACCCAAAAAAACCCATCACCACCAAAACCAACTTCACCATCTAAATCAAACTCCTACACAAGTATGGTAATATGGTAATTTTCTTTGAGACGTTCAATTTGCAAGCATTTATCATTTATTTTGTTGTAAGAAGCAATTGGAATTTTGGTTTGTCCAATGTTCTTTCTTTTTGTTAGAGTTTTATGTTCGGGTCAGTCTCTTTTTTTATTTTATTTATTTGGGTTTAGTTATCTTTTTATGAGTTATTTCTTTTAGTCTTCGTGTGTTTCTTTGTGTTTGTGTTTGGTTAATTGATTGTTCGTCTATGTTTGTCTCGGGTTGCTTTTGTTCAGCTTGTCTTGGTTTGTTTGGTTCAGATCGTTTTGGTTCTTCAATTTGTCTTGATTTAGTTTTGCTTGGTTTAGTTTCGTTCAGTTTGATTTGGTTCAATTTGTTTGATTGTTGGGTGACTCAAGAAGTGCTCACAATTGATTTGTTTGTATGTTTGGTGGGTTAAGTGCTCAAAATTTGCTTGTTTGGTGAGTCAAGTGCTCACACTTTGGTTGTTTGGTGAGTCAAGTGTCATTACTTTGGTTGTTTGGTGAGTCAAGTTCTCACAATTTGGTTGCTTCGTGAGTTAAGTACTCACAATTTGGTTTCTTCTCCCCCTTTTGATTCTTCAGATTAATTGCACTTCTCCCCCTATTGATTCTTCTTATTGATTGCATTGCACTTCTATCACTTTTGATTCTTCTGATTGATTGCACTTCTCCTTCTATTGATTCTTCTGATTGATTTCATTGCACTTCTCCCCCTTTTGATTTTTCTGATTGATTGCACTTCCCCCTATTGATTCTTCTATTTTATTGAATTGCGCTTCTCCTGATTGATTCTTTTGTTTGGTTGCTTCTCTCTCTATTGGTTCTACTGTATGGTTGCTTCTCTATAACGGTTCTTTTGTTCGGTTTGACTTGGTTCTTCTGTTTGGATGGTTCGCTCTTTGATTGGTTGATGATGATGGTTCTTGTTGCTCTCTTTAAGATGATAACTCACTTTGGTTGCTGCTTTCCATTGGTTCTGTTAACAGCTGATTTTTTGGGTTAATTTGTAACAAGTTTAAAGCTTAGTAAACTTCAACTTGAGGGGTAGTGTTAGAACTTTATATTATTTAATATGTTATTTGTATTTTTTATGACAAACTCAAAATGTTTCTTGTTGATGCATCGTGAGTTTAATGGTAGGTGTTAGATAATAAAGTTTGGAGCTTAAGCTATTGGGCCTTTATATTAGTAAGTTATAGTCCATTACGTTTTATTATATACTCTCTTATAACCTTTTGTACTGTTTAGCTATTGGTATTTCATAAAACCCTAGTCGTCTTTGTTAGTCTCTTTGTTACTCTCTGATTGTTATTGAGTGTATAAATATACTTGAGTACCCCCATCTTTTGAACTAGCTTTTGGAATGAGATCAAAACCTATTTAACATGGTAGCAGAGCCGGGTTAAGGATTTCAATTTGGGGATTGGACCCTGATGTAAGATTTTTACATGTCATATTCCTATTTACACGTGAGTATGTTAGGATCGTTTCCACAGGGACTAGTGTATACCATATGCATTTCAACGACACTTATCATCTTAAGTGTTTGGTTTGAAAGTTTGTTTGTTTAAAACTATTTTAACTATTTGACATCAAAATAAATGGAGACGAGAGAAGGCCATTTCGCTTGGGGTTAGAGTTAATCAACCAAGCGTAACAACTGTAATCTCTTGACCATATAACGGATTCTAGCTTTTTAAACGATATTATCACAATCACTCAACAACATTATTCATGTCTAAATAATGTCATGAGTTCAATTGTATCGTTTAATCGACTATGTCTCAATCTATTAAACGATACAATAGCATTAAGTTCTTGATTACAAAGTGATTATCAAAGCTTAAACCCTATGTCTAGAATAAAAACTTTGATAGATTATTATTCCAACCCTAGATCCAAAAGTAGTTTTCAATAACATTTTAAATCTTTTTTTCCAGGGAAATAACATTTTAAATCTTAAATAAAGCATTAAAAACAAGAATAATAACAATATTGAATAAATAAGCTAGAACCTTATATTAAATGATCAAATATTACATAATAGCTTGTTTGAATACCTCAAAACCCACAAGGGTAGATTTAGCTACATATGTCTATGAAAGCTTTGCAAAAGATGGAAGAAAGATGAAGATTTCATGCTAAGATTCTTGATGTCTCAACAAATCATCGGAAGAATCTACTCCTAACACCCTTGCTTTGTGTTTCTCTCTCTAGAAGTGCCCTACTCTCTCTCTCTCTCTCTCTTTCTCTCTCTCTAACCAAAAAATGCAATAAAATAGTAAAAGATTCTTTTGGAAAGAGAAGGGAAAACTATTTATATGGACAGAATTCGGGCAAATTCGCTTAAGCGAGCTAAAGAGGCTTCAAGCGAATTGCCAAGAAATCATCCGTTGGCCATTTGAAGGTTTCCACGTGGACCTTATCCTCTAAGATTGATGAATCTCGCTTAAAGCAAGTTGGAAGTGAATCAAAAGTGAGTTTTTCTTGTGCTCTCTGGAACTTCCTCGCTTAAAGCGAGCTGAAGTCGCTTTAAGCGGATTGGCCTTTCATCAGAAGCAAGCTGGAAGCGTGGCATAAGAGAATATTCTTTTGCTTTCAACATTGAATTTGCTTAAGTGAGATGAGCTCTCTTTAAGCGAATGGACTGATTCTTTCAGGAGCAAACTTAGAGCGTAGTAGAAGCGAACTGAGGGCTGCCTTCGACGTTGAAGTCGCTTAAGCGAACTGCATCCGCTTCAGCGAATTGGTCTTGGCTCAAAAGCTTCTTTCTTGGTCCTTGCTTGTCATTTCCTGCATAAATTGAGTAAAATCACGCATGTAAAACATAAATGGTAAAAGTGCAACAATTGGTAGCTTTTCCTTATATAACTTGCAAGACAAGTCACTAAAATGCCTCAATTAACACATGAAATCTATTACTTTTGAGCACTTATCAGACCCAGGCCCATGCTAGATGTGAGGGTGGGTGTTAAAGTTGGTTTTGAAGTTGTTTGTAGTCTGTTATTTGTACCACATTGCTTAGATTTGTAGGTTGTTGAGTGTATAAATATGTTTAAGTACCATCATCCTTTAGAATATTATACCCCATACCCTTACGTCTATACCCTCATCCATACATTTAATATTAACTTCCTATTTTACCCTTGTATAAAAACTTAAAAACCTAATTTTTTTCTTCTTCTTTAGATCTGGTTTACCGAAAAACACATAAGGATGATTACAGTTCACGGGGTGACGTTTAGCATACAAAAGTGCATCTCTTTGTGTATGGTGCACAAAAAAATAAATACTTGATATTGGCTGTAAGCAGGTTTATGTTAATTAGGATATTCACCCCATATCTTTAATCTAATAGTTATATGGACCTGCCACAACAGTTTCGATAAATACAAATTTACCCCAAATAATTATCCTTTTTATTTTATCAATTTAACAACAATTTATATACCGACAAACAAACCAACAAATGTTAGATTTCATATGAAAATCATCCTATAACTCCATAACATCACTTTTGCCAATCCAAAGACGTCTCACATTACTGTCCAATCCAAGTAATTGAATTTTACTCTTCAATTGCAAAAATATGAAGCCCACGAGATCCATACAAAATTAATAAAACAAAATCTTAGAGGGGTGAAGTCATGGGGAAGATAAACACTAACAATCCCGAAAACTTTTTTCTACTATTCCAGAAATTTATTGAAGTTTTACCTACCAGGAAATATTATAATATTATCTGGGGTATGGTCAAATGATGGAATGGGTAAAATTGAAATTATTGTATAGTTTGTAAGGCTGAAGGTATAAATGTAAAGGTTTAGGGTATAATCTTCCATCCTTTGAGCTAGTTTTAGGATGAGATCCAAGCCTGGTATCGAAGATGGATTAAGAAATGCAGGAAATTTTACCATATACCCCAACAATTATACTTGTACCCTACAAACCATAAAAAAAATACCAATTTTAACCCTTTAAAAAAGGGAAATGCTAACCGGTGTCCCCGGGGTACTGGTTAAGGATACTAAAAAGGGAAATTATATAGTAATTATTGCATTGAAAACTGTGTAATTAATCCATAAATAAGTCAACAAAGTTTCCTTTTATGTAATAAATTCCTTTTTTTGTATGTTTAACCAGTGCCCGAGGGCACCGGTTAGCCTGACCCTTTAAAAAATTACACCCATTCACCCCATCAAAATTTTCCAAAATTTGGTATCCAGTAGCGATTGATTCCAATCCTTCCAATTGCACAC
>Ga0315913_1008120_pt1 | contig 12496 bp, 7 predicted proteins | sample MpolsnodulesMG_FD_207736 | JGI IMG/M metagenome (GOLD analysis project Ga0315913, IMG submission 207736) | Medicago polymorpha root nodule microbial communities from Los Angeles, California, United States - small nodules | ecosystem: Host-associated > Plants > Roots > Nodule | place: USA... | reverse complement strand
GAAGAATTTGGTAAAAAGACAAACATTGAACTCAAAAGGTCCCAGGTTCGAAGTGTTCTTTGAACTCTAAAGTTTTATCTATCTTGGACTGGGGTACTATATACTCTAAATTTATATTAGAAAAAATATTTTTTATGGAAAAATAAAGAGTTAAATATGTTTTTGATCCCTATAAATATCTCAATTTTTTCGTTTGTTCCTCTAAAAAATTTCTTCGATTTTTAGTCCCCAAAAGTTTTCCATATTCACTTTTGGTCCCTCCATTCAAGTAAACTCACATGTAGAATTCATATTTTTGAATAATATTTTGCAGAAAAGTTTATAATATTATAAGAACATCTCTAAAAAAATAGAATTTTTTATCAAAACATGAATTAAATATGAATTTTATATTTTTGACAGTTTAAAATTCATATTTAATTCATGTTAAAAAATTCTATTTTTTGGGATGGATTTTTATAATAATCTACACATTTCTACACAATTTCACTAAAAGATACAAAAGTTGCACATGAGTTGACTTAAAAATAGAGACTAAAAGTGATGATTGAAAATTTATAGGGACTAAAAGTCGAAAGAAAATTTTAGAGGGACTAAAACGAGAAATTTATATATTTATAGGGACCAAAAACATATTTAACCCAAAAATAAAAATATGTTGATTAAGTTACTACAAGTTGTTGTGTATTACTATATGATAGCACTTAAGTTGAACAATTTTTTATTTTTTAAACTTTGTGATAGTTTTACGAGAAAAAGAGACCCTTTTAGTGAACAATTATCATCCATTTTTGAAAACAATGAAAATGCCAAAATAGTTATTTAGGATTTGGACCTGAAATCCTTTTATAAGTATTAATGACAAAAGCAATTAGCCCTAACCCAAGTATCATATCCTAGCAAAATTCTATTATATTTGGTTAGTAGCATAATGAAAAAAGTAATTAACACTAACCTGAGTATCATATCCTTGTGGTAGCATTGAAATGAAATTATGAGCATTAGAAGCTTTAGCAGCATCCACAATTTCTTCATATGTAGCATCCTCTCTTCCAAAAATTATATTCTCTATAATACTTGTTGCAAACAAAGTAGGTTCTTGACTAACTAAACCCATTTGAGACCTAAGCCACGTAAGTTGCAACTTATGAATAGCAACTCCATCAAGTAGAATCTCTCCACCAATTGGATCATAAAATCTTTGCAAAAGTGATACAACTGTTGATTTTCCTGAACCACTTCCTCCTACTAATGCCACTGTTTTTCCTGATGGAACCTTTAAGCAAAAATCATTTAAGATCACACTTTCTGGTCTTGATGGATACACAAATTCAACATGGTTGAAATTAACCTCCCCTAAGACATTCTCTAGAATTTCACCTTCCATATTTTCAGAATCTATCTTTGGAACTCTTTTTATCACTTCCATTATTCTTTCTCCTGCAACACTTGCTTCTGCGAAGTACCTCACATTTGATAAACTAGTTCCAAAAGCCCTATAATAGAAGGAACAAAATATAATTAACAAAGAAACAAAGACATCATTGTCCACTAAAGCACATGGTTTTAAATTGTGATCACGATAGGATCCTTGATATTGTTGAGAAACACAATCGATTACAATCGACGGGGTTTCAATTGTGGTCGTGGAACCTTAAAATCCCTGATGGAATGCCGACAATTACAATCGCGTACCACTTTTAACCATAAGCTTTGAAAATTACAAAAATTTTGAGTTGGAGAGAAAAATTAAAATGGTTTGCAATCACAGTCACATTGTGGTCAAGGAGACTTTAAAAATCACGATGACACAACCACAATCCTGATCGCGTACCGTTTTTTAAAACCTTGCTTACACCTTAAGAAAGTAAAAAACTTTTGACTAACCGTTATTAGAAAAAGTTGAATTAGAAACATAAATTAGACGGAAAAATTGAAGTCAGTCTTTAATTATGGTGTCTCTATCACATAGAGACTGACTTCATGTTTTTCCGTCTCTAAGCTAATTCAACTTTTTTTATGGTATCAATCGAAAGGAATGAGATAAAGGGTATTAGTATAATTACAATCCACCAATTGCTAATGTTACTCCAACTGCAAATACATTACCACCTTTAGCACCATGATACATGACCAGTATGCTACCATAATAGCATATTAAAGACCATATAGCATAAATAACACCATTGCTTCCTATGGCTATGCCTTTAGCCAAACCTTGTTTCAAACCTAATTTCACTGACCCTTCCAAAGCATTAGAGAAAGCTGCTATGGTTTTGCTTTCTCCTACAAAAGAATAAACAGTTCTTATAGAAGATATTGCTTGTTCTGCTATTGTACCAGCTTGTTTGTACTCTTCTCTGATCTTTCTAGCCAACCTCATCGAAGTCCTCTTATACATGTAACCAGGAACCACAAGTAGAACCACAAAAGGGAATCCAACAATAGCCAATCTCCATAATAATGCAAATGCCACAATGTAGCTTGCAAGGAACCTAGATGCATTCATCAAAAAATTTGGAACCTATATTTTTCAAGTTAGAAGAAATTAATTAATTGTTAATGTCACAAATATAATTATAGAACTTCAATGTAAAGTCGGACTTTAAATAGGCTTAAAAAGAGAAGATTCATTCGGAAGTATACTTCCGAAAAATAAACACACATTTTTTGTCTACGGAAGTATACTTCTGGATAAATGCAGTATTTTTTCCCGTTGGAAGTTTACTTTCGCACATGTGTGGTTTTTCCGAAATGTAGGGTGGAAAAATAAACTCTCCTTAAAATAACCTAAGTCTAGTAGTAGACCAAGCGTAGGTTTTTTATTTTTATAACATGCCGGACCTTTTTAATAAAAGTATGACCTAGTATGACGTGTTCTATTTTCATCTATGTATAAATCAAATTTGATATAAAGTAAAATGAATTTTAATTTTTTTTTCATACCTTGTCACTAAGAACATCTTGAATTACTAGGCTGTCATTAGATACACTCGTGATGACTTCTGATGTGCTTGTAACATGCAAATCAAAGTATGCTACTTCTTGTCTTAGAATTGCTTTTAAGTACCTAACTCTCATTCTTGCAGCTTGTCTTTCACCTGTTCTTGTCCAACAATAACCCTCTGAAAATGGTGCAATGTTAATACTTGTGTATCATATATATATACAAATCAAAGAGAAGTGAAAACCAAAATAATAACAAAATTGAAAACTCACCTAGGAAGCAAGCAAAAAAAGAAGCACAGGCCATGTATAACACAACAACTGCATTCTGCATCAAAAAGTTAATAAAGGTTACACATGTGATTAAAAGGTCAACACATGTTTTCAACAAAGAATCAGTCATGCAAATGTATGACCCGAAACAAACATTGCTTTGATAAGAGCATTGTTTCTACTAGGTTGTTATATTTGAAATCGACAACTTTGTGTATAACTTAATAAAAATACCCCAACAAAGTTTAAGAATGAAGAGTTTCCACACTGTTGAGATAGAATCAAAGTTGTGTTTGTTAAGAGAGAGAGAGAGAGAGAGAGAGTGTGAGAACCTTATTGATGTCATGGACAAAATTGCTGCTTGATGTGCCAGAAGCACTACCAAGAGAGTTCATAATTCTACTTGTGATAAACAAGACCAAAGGGACCATCATGCCATCACCAATAGCCCCAAACAAACCAAAAGCCATGAAAAACCAATCTACAACATCAGCATGCATGAAAATGGACTTAAAAGAACCATTTTTCTTTTTCTTCTTAACATTAATGGAAACATTTTTTTGTTCACCACCACCCATAATGGCCCCCTTTTCTTTTCTAATGATATAAATGCAACCAAAGACACTATAATTTTCTAATCACTATATATTCGTGCTTTAAATATGATATTGTTTGTATTTCTACGGTGTTACGTTTTTATGGGGATTTATAGGGAAATATAGAATAGAGTGGAGAGTTGTGGGGACAGCAAAAGAGCAAGGATTAAAAAAATAGTTTAGGAGACAAACTTTTAAGATGCTAGAAAATATTTTGTTTTTACTGTATTTGGTGGACAATGGACACAATAAACAAACTAATGTGAAATTTAGTGCAATACTATTTGGAGTAGATTACTCCATCTCCATTCAAAGATAATGATATTACATCCTTTCTCTTTATCTTTTGATATGATTTGATATTTTTCCGTTAACTTTCATTTAATCTTGTTAAACAATTTTTCATTTTACTAAAATGCCTTTTTTTATCCATTTCCCCGGTGTCATATCTTCCATCTTTCTCTTTCCGTCAACCATCACCGCGTTTGATGTTAATATATTTTCTTAATTTTTAATAAGCTGTGTTGAAAAGATAGCGCACTTTTATATTGTTGTTGTGCATGTGTTGAAAATTAAATATATAATTCAACATCTCTGAAGAACCTCTCAAAAAAGAAAAAAATCTTTAAAAGAAGGTTACATATGTTTTTAAACATGAATGAGATAGAATTATAATATTATTATCTTTAAAGAAAGAGAAAGTAATTCACCCTATTTTATGAAGGTATGCATTAGCAACATTGCAACTTTTTGCTTTAGACAAAAACATCATCATTTTAAAAGTAATTTTGTTTTTTAATTGAAATTAAATTATATAAAAATTCCTAATTTTATTTTCTTTGTAAAGCTGCACCACATTTTGTTTGAAACCAACAGCCAAAATTGGTCAGCTTCTTCCAACTAGCTCCTTAGTCCTTCCCTCAGTTAAACCAAATTTCTCTCTTGGCAAACAAAGTGAACCAGCCTCATGCTTGCCTCGTAATAAAAAATTGGGTCAACTTTTGTCTAATCTTGTGATTGCTTATTGCTTTAATTTAACAGTTTAATCTTGTAATTTGTGACAACACTTGTTTAATCTTAACCTCTAAAGAATGTATCAGCCTCCAGTAATTTGGGACAGCCTGCATCCTGTTGGGCCCTTAAATATATTTTTTTTACAAGATGTTCAGCCCCATATATATAATGTACAATTATTTAAGAAAATTACTTTTCTTTACTAAAAAAATATTTTTCTCTCTTTCAAAATTGCTCTTTCCCAGCGTTAGTTAACTCGTGCTTGACATTTTTTAGTGGAATTTAACTCACGTTGACACTTTTAAGATCGGTCCAATAACTTCTTAAGACGATTCAACCGGTCCACGGTCCAATAGGTATGTTATCAGGTTCAATCGTCTTACCATTACTCATCATTTTTAACACTTTGTTTACCTTTTGTTATTAAATCCGATGACAATTGTTATAGTTTCAATCATCCTTTCTCATTTCTAGTTTGTTTAAGTCTGATGAGATCTCATGTCATTCATTAAATAGTTTATGGAAATACTTTTTCCATCTATCTTTTATATCCCTTTCTTGGACCGAAACTTTACCCTCGTCATCTCTAATGCACTTCATTTGACCCAAATCTCTTGTCTTTCTTTTCCTCCCCTTAGCAAGCCTATGTATAAATTTTTCTCCCTCCTTGATGCATAAGAATTTGTATAACCCTTCAAAAGATCGCGTTCTTGCTTCACTCACTTCCGTCTTAGTCTCTTTCTTAGCCCCCTTGTAATTATCCCAAGTTTCAGCCTTTTTACACCTTTATCACTCCTTAAGACATTCTTTTTTTTTATTCTCACTCTAGTTTGAACACTTTCATTCCACAGCCAATTTTTTACCCATAGATCCAAAACCTCTTGATTCTCCCAACGTCTCTTTCAACTCTTTTCTAATATTCCCAACGTCTCTTTTAAAGCTTTTCTAATATCATTTGCCATCTTGTCCCACACATATAAATTGTGCTTCCTTGTAGCCGTCCGAAATTCCCCTCTAAAATCATATATGTTGGAAAATCCTTTGTTTCTCACCCTATAATCCCACCTTTTTAAATCTTATGTTGGAGAAATAAATTTCTCTGAAAAATGTGTTACTAGTACTAAATACTAACCAAAATGTGTTGCTAGGTAATTAACAAAAACTAACCACAAGGGTATAGTTGAAAAAAAGAGTAATAAATGCATCTACAAATTTGTAGATAATTTTATATTTATGGAAAAAACTTTTTTTTAAAATGGTCTTATAATTAGAGACGGAGGGATAATAAAATTAATTTATTCACTTTTTAAGTAATTTTAAAAAAAATGTTGACCATTTCTTCAAAAAATGTGGACCATGTTCCTAATCTCGAGCGTAGTATAACTATAAACATAGTTTTTATTACAATGAATTGAGGCAAATGCCATGCAACTAGGATAATTTTTTGTTGAGATCGCTCTCATGCAAATAAAGAAAAGAAGAACAACGAACTCTCTGTATGCGTTTGTTAACATTCCATTACAATTTCCCAAACCATGATGAAGCGTATTAATTTCTCATTAATCAATCCTACGTAAATTAATCACTTATTTTTTGTAGGTACTGTGGTGTTGATGAATGAGTGGTGGAAAATGCAGCGTGCTCCAGCGACGGTTGAAGAACAGTTGTTGGAAAAAGCGACTAAGGAGGAATGTCAATGGGAGAATCTTCCTGGACGACTTCATCAAACGGTTCATTCCAAGGAAGAATAGATGGCAAGGTAACAAATATTAATTTCCTTCATTACCTCTTATGGTTAGTATTTGGTAATTATAAATAAGAACTTATCTGATTTAATTATGTGTGTGTTTGCTTCTATGGTAACAAAAAATTGATTTTGTATAATGGATTCTGAGTCTAAAAGTGAGTTGAAAGTAAATTAAAGTGATTTATATGTGTATACATTTATATAAAAGGGAGTTAAAGAATAAATTTAAGTGTAAAGATCAATTTTAAAATCAAAAGCTTCAATTTATAGGTTTAAGTTAGAATCAATCTAGAGTCAAAATCAATTATAGTCGAGAGCAACTAAACATGTCAAAAATATTTTTCTTTGCTAAAATAAAATTACTTTTCTCCCTTTTAAAATTGCTCATTCCCAGCGTTAGTTAACCCGTGCTCGACAATTTTCAGCGGAAGTTAACCCACGCTGACACTTTTAAGATCGGTTGAATTGTCTTAAGAAGTTATTAGACCGATCTTAAGAGCAATGCTAGCAACACTCTCTTTTGAACACTCTCTCTAACACTCACTCTTTTATTGGGTAAAATCATTGTATGTCCCACCACCATATGTGGGTTCCATTTCCAAAGTGTAGGTCCCACATTGATTTCACCTAATAAAAGAGTGAGTGCTAGAGAGAGTGTTCAAAAGAGAGTGTTGCTAGCATTCCTCCCGATCTTAAAAGTGTCAGCGTGAGTTAACTTCCACTGAAAAATGTCAAACACGAATTAACTAACACCGGAAAAGAGCAATTTTGAAAGAGAGAAAAATATTTTTTTTTAGCAAAGAAAAGTAATTTTCTTAAATAATTGTACATTATTATATATATGGGGCTGAACATCTTGTAAAAAAAATATATTTAAGGGCCAACAAGATGCAGGCTGTCACAAATTGCTGGAGGCTGATGCATTCTTTAGAGGTTAAGATTAAACAAGTGTTGTCACAAATTATAAAGATTAAACTGTTAAATTAAAGCAATAAGCAATCACAAGATTAGACAAAAGTTGACCCAATTTTTTGTTACGATGCAAGCAAGAGGTTGTTTCACTTTGTTTGACAACAGAGAAAGTTGGTTCAATTGAGGGAAGGACTAAGGAGCTAGTAGGAAGAATCTGACCCATTTTGGCTGTTGGTTTCAAACAAAATGTGTTGCAGCTTTACGAACAAATGAAATTAGAAATTTTTATATAATTTAACTTTAATTAAAAAACAAAATTACTTTTAAAATAATGATGTTTTTGTCTAAAGCAAAAAGGTGCAATGTTGCTAAGGCACACCTTCATAAAATAGGGTGGGGTGGAGGTGTTATATCATTACTCTTCCTTCACACACACATATACACACACAGACATACGTAAATATAGGAGAGTAAATTTCTTTTTTTTTTCTTCAAAGATAATAATATTACAATCCTATTTCACTCATGTTTAAAAACATACGCAACCCTTCTTTTAAAGATGTTTTTTCTTTTTCGAGAGGTTCTTTAAATATGTTCAATTATATAATTTGATCCGAACTTATATATCAAAATGACCTTTTTAACCAATTCTTCTATTGTTTTTCTTGGCCATCAAAGGAGTAGTAATCTCTTGCTCCTGTCTCCCCAGCTTTGAAGTAGGTCGCTGTATAATCTACCCAACATTTCAAAGCTCCAACACATGCATAACAACAATATCAAAGTGCGCTATCTTTTCAACACAACTTTTTTTTTTAAAAAAAAAAATGTATTAAAAGTTCACTCCTGCCAATGTGGGATTGCGACAGTTTTAAAAGCCCAGGCCGAATGAGATTAATTTTGGTTTCATTAAGAGTAACATGCTCCAAAGTACCAAGCCAACACCACCATGCCAACTCCAAGGTTTCAAGATTTTGAAAGGTTTTCTATTAAAAGTTCACTCTTAATAATCACAAAATAACTCTCAAATACTCCCTCTGTGTCACAACAGGTGTCCTTTTTGAATTTAAACGGTTATTAAGGAAATAATTAATATTGTTGATTTTAATGATAAAACAAGTATCATTTACTAAAACACCTTTATTAATTATGGTTATTGGAATAATTATAGATGATTGTGAAGGTGATAAAAACACAAGAAGGGGGTTGAATTGTGTTAACTTTTTCTTCTTTACAAAACTAAGTCCAGTGTTCAGAGTCTGATAGAGTTCAGAGTCTGGAACAGAGTTCAGAGTCTTATGCAGCGGATAATGTAAAGAGTGGGAGAGAAGAGAAAGACACAAAGCAATTATAAAGTTCAAGAATCCGGAAGTAGTCTTGTCCCCCTTGCACTTTCAAGGAGAGTTCACTAAATTCAATATGTGATTACAATTGCTCAAGTACAAGAGCAAGAGACTTCAAACTACTCAAGCACAAAAGCAAGAGGTTTCATATGCTCAAGCACACACACAAGAGACTTTCTATGCTCAAGCACAAAAGCAAGAGACTTCAAAACAAACACAATTACACAGAAAAATATTTGATGTTGAACACTTGATATACAATAAGTGGTGTTCACAATACAAATCGGATACAGACTCTTAAGACTCTGGAATTTCTAAGATATGAAAGTTGTTAAGAAATTTTAAGTGAACTTGATATGAAAACAATTTCAGCAGAGTTTTGCCACTTGTAAAATTGTTGTGAGTCTCTTACAATCTCCAAGTCTTCGCTCCTTTATATAGAGGTGTGAAAGAGACGTTGTTGATTGTCAGCACATCAAAAGAGTCGTTGTGAAACTTGATCATCACCAATGATTTGTTGCTTGATATGGTTATTGTCCTAAGAGAGAACAATTTCAAATTCATTCCCTGAATAGAGAATAACCAGCGTAGACACAACTGTTATCTTGTACTACAAGACACAACTGTTATCTTGTACTACAACAGACATGAGGAGTGGAGTAGTGGTTGTACAATTGTACTATGTCCTTTTCCTGCGCTCTTTAGTGGATAAGCATTCGATGCCTTCTAATTCCTCTGAAATAGTCGTTGCTTCAGGCTTCCATTCCTTCTGCAATCACGTGTATTCAGAGTAACAACTTTTAACTACTTCCAGCCTCCAGTCTTCAGACTCTGATGAACTTCAGTTTTTGAGGCTCTTTAGACTCTCTGATGATGTCAGCTTCTGGCAGTCAGCTTTTGATGGTCTTCAAACTCTCTTTGTCTTCAGACTCTGTCTTGCAACATAAGCTTCTTTTGTAAATTCCATTTATCTCATTTGTTCTTTCAGAACTAATACTTGAGTTTAAGACTTATAAATTTTTGTCTATGATTCTGCACTCTTGAACAAATATTAGCATATCTAATTGACATTTTAATACCTTGTTATCATCAAAACTTAAGGTGGTAATGTTAAACACATTTTGTTCCAACATATTGAAATGCAGTTAACAATATATGTTAGTGGAAAAAAGTAATAAATGTTGTATTGATATTGTAAAATAAACAAATTATTTGAGACAAATTATTTTTTAAGGTTAATAGTGTTTTACCCCCTGTAATATATGTCATTTCCAAATCCTCTACTATATTTTTTTTTTTTGGTTTTGTGATAAATAACAAATTATTTTTTCTATTTGCAAACAAATTGGTGACAAACTACTCGGTCAATTCCCTTAAAAAAAAAATCTCTTCGGTCACTTTATGTATTGTTTTGGTTTTGTGATTTTTTTATAAATAAAAAATTTGTTTTTTTATTTACAAAATAACCATTAAACCCTTAAAATTAAGATTATTATGAGTTTAACCGATGTTAATTAAGATTTTCCGTTGGAGATTGATTTTCGTAAATTGCCAGTAGATAGCTATTCTCTTGAAATGTTAACATCTAATATGCTATTCTAATTTGATTGGTCAAGAATATAGATGTAAAACGTTTTACTTTACGTTAAAGATGTTCATTTAAACACATAAATTGAAGTAAAATTTGAAGATCATTCACTAAACACAATCTTAGACAGGTTTGGATTATATAATCCGAATTTTGTTCGGACATTTTCGGATTATATAATCCGAAAACTCTCAGTTTTTTTAGACGGTGGCACAACAAAGGTTTGAAAGGTTTGTAGTATGTTTAATGCATTTTTGAACAGTTGGACGGTGGAAAACGTTTTATTTGACTGTAGTTATGATCCAAGACTTGTATTAGACTATAAATAAGCTTGCATCTTCAACAAATTTCTTCATTCTTCACTTCACCTCTTTTCTTACTTTTTCTTGAACATTTTTTTAGTTTTTTTAGGAGTGTTTATGGTGTCATGATCATTGCTGACCGTTCATAGAATCCTTGCAATTACTTTGCAGTTTGTGAGGGGATTCTAAAACGGTTAGCAGAGACTTTTTTTTGTGGTGGTGTCCGGGATTCAAACCTCAGACCTTGCATATATTATGTATTGTCCCTGTTTGCAGAAACCTTTGACATCAAATAAAACACTAAAAATCACAGTTCAAAAGAATTCGGATTTTATAATCCAAAAAATGTTAACAATTTGATTCAAATTATATAATATGAATCATATGTATTTTGATCTTTTTTACAGGGCGCATGAGAATAACGAACGATAAAAAAAGTAATAGTCTTCTTTCTTTTCGGGTGGAAGTCCATTACCCTTTATTTTGAAGCAAGAACCAATAAATCATCATCATGCTTTCCACTATGTATATAGTACTCCACTATTGTATGATTTGTATTCGGTCTCTATTTTAAAAGAAGACAACCAAAGTCAAATAAAATATTAATTAATATCACCCTTTTCATATCTCATGTTTATCTCCTTCAAAAAAAAATCTCATGTTTATCAAAGCCAAAAAAAAAAAAACTCATGTTTATCAAGATCAACCTATACTGAATCACATGATGATAAATATCACATAATTACTAAAAAAAAATATCAAATAAAACTTACACATATGAAATGAGAAATCTTGGTCCAACTAAACAATATTTGTTAGTTAAACTATAAGTTACAAATATATCATTTTCTTAGTACAGAAATGCTAAAGAGAAAGTTAAATTGAAAATGATACATTCAATGCAACATCATAAAACTTTAAAAATGAACTCTTTTTTTTATCAATTTTATAATTTATTTCAATTTTTAAGTTCTTAACCAATACTTATGTTAACGTAACCGTTTTTAACATCACCACCATCATATTATTGTAGATGATTTTTTTTTAAAATATTATCGTAGATGAATGCCATCTACATACAAAGTCACTTTAATGTATAATAACTTTTTAGGTTTAAAAAAAAAAAATTGCTCAATTTGAAACAGCAGACTCCATGTGCATCCTGTTAGATATTATTGTTATTATTAGTAGTAAGGGTACTTTACACAATTCCCATTCTATTATATATATATATATATATGTTGTATAACTATGTACAGAGGTGTGGTTCACAATTGTTAATTAAACCCTAGCCTTCTTACAGGTTCTTCTTCTCTGTCAGTGCTCTTTCTCTTCTTCCTCCTAATGCTATGCTGCTAGATTGTCTATGTTAACACATCCATCTTCCACCTCCGCCATCCCTGTTGCTTCAAAACAACAATTGAATAAAAAAAAGTGTGAATCAATTCATCTTTCAAAAAAAAAAAGATTTGCAAATGTTAAAAAATTTAAAATAATTATTTATCTTAAATGTCATATTATCTATCAAGTACAAATTTACACATATTAAGAAGTTTAAAATAGTAATTTTTTTTGAACAAACAAAAATGATATATATTATAAACAAGGTTGATTTTCCGTGCATAAGACATGCAAAAGGAAAACCAACCTACACAAACACAACAAGATGGTGCCAATCTTTTTTTTTTTTTGAAGAAATCAAAATGATATATTGAAACAAAGAGCCATCTTCCACGTACAAGGTGTACCACAGAAAATGCTCACAACATACAGTCAGA
>Ga0315913_1008119_pt1 | contig 12496 bp, 9 predicted proteins | sample MpolsnodulesMG_FD_207736 | JGI IMG/M metagenome (GOLD analysis project Ga0315913, IMG submission 207736) | Medicago polymorpha root nodule microbial communities from Los Angeles, California, United States - small nodules | ecosystem: Host-associated > Plants > Roots > Nodule | place: USA... | reverse complement strand
GTGCAAAAATCAAATTATAAGAATACTAATAGTCACTACTAAAAAAACAAAAATTAGTGAGGGATATTTAGTGAGGGAAAATGTGAAATCCCTCTCTAATTCCCTCACTAAATTTTGCGATCAAGGAATCTGTGAGGAATTTCATTTTTTCCGTCACTAATTTCCCTCACTAATTTTGCTTTTTCTAGTAGTGAGTAACTCCCTTAAATTAATTAAGAAAACTACCTTGACAATTGAGGTCAGGAGCTCCGGTCCTTATGCCGGCAGTGCTGGTGGTATGTACGTTTCGTAGTTGACAGAGTTTCTGATGTTGTAGTAATTGACACCAGTAAAAACTCCATCGTGCATGGTTGTCTTAATGGTATCCCCATTAGTAAGATGGTCTATTTGAACGTAAGAAAAGTCTACATGACATCTTCCTTTTGAAGCTACCATTGTTCCTACAGCTGTTTCCAATGGTGGCACCTTGACTGAGAATACAGTCCCTATTTCCTGTGTTTCTTCTATACTTTCTTGCCACTGATGCTCGTACGAGGCCGTAGCTGTAACCTCTATCCTTCCTTTAACAATCAAAGGGATTCCGGTTTCGAAAGTTGTTTTGACACCCAATGACACTGAAACACTGTTACTCCATTGTGTACTCTTAGTTTTAATGATTTTGAAGTTGAAATGAGCGTCTTGAATTAGATCCTTCGACGAGTTATCGAATGGGGTACTTGAGTTTGAGATAGGTGTTAAATCGTAGATCTTAGCATTACGAATATCATACTCTAAAACCTTGATTGTCCTGCTAAACACTGGCTCTATTACTTTCAATTTGGCTTCTTTTGTTATACCCTCTCCCAAGGCAGCTAATACACCATCAACTCCAAGTAGTTCACTGCTTCGGCAAATTAGGTTGTTGCCTAGGTTACGAAGAGCAACAATGTTGTTTTCAACCTTAATTACTTCAAACATCTGGTCTTGGTTATTTTCTTCAAGCTTGTCGTCTGCTCCGATCCAGTTGTTAGACCATTCCTTAGATATACGCTTCCAAAACCGGTTTGTTCGTTGAGCCTTGATCTGAATGTGGCCATCCCTAGTCGTCAAGATCTCGCACACAATATTCAGGTCACCTATGTCGTTAGAATCAAAACGGGCGGCTTTGTTGTAGGCATTTGTGTAAAATAGGTCATTTTGGCCTTTGAATGCAACCAATTTGGGTAGTACCACAAACTTATCGTAATCAAAAATCGTGGAAATTGCTTTGGTAGTACCAGTGGGATGATCTATACACAAAAACATTTTACGGCTCCAATCAGAATTAGGAATGCACACTGTCTTTCCTGACTGTACATGATAGAAACTGGCTTTCTTTTTATCTTCAGTTAAGTCCATCCTAAACAAAGTACAATTCCATACTGATTGATCATCTACTTTTTCGCTAGCTTTTGCGGCAATCCAATTTTCATCCGCAATCCAATTTTTGTCGTTTGATGATCTTCTCATATATAATTCAACAAACTACATTAGTTGTACTACTCAATATTTCCAGTGAAAATTTCTTATACTTTTTGAATAAATTTCATATATAAATGTAATGCGATTAAAACAGTGCATTGTGAAATTTTATTATTGGGGGAGTATGAGCATAAAATCTAGGTGTAAATATCATATATAAAGCTAATATGAGATTTTGGGATGAATTTTTATTATTTCAATTATACCATTAAAAAGGAAATGATATTTGTACAATTATTTTGGTATAATTTTTGAACAACTTTCTCTCTCATACTCACGATTCTTATTCTCTCTTCCTTTTTTTCTTTCTCTTTATTGTTTTTGACCAATAAGATGAGAGAACAACAAGTTTGTTTCAGAAGTTGTATCAAAATAGTTGTTCAAATATCATTACTCTTAGACAAATTTTATATATTAAATTGTTAGTGTGATTTAAAAATAAAAAAAAATACCGTTCATAATTTACAAACGTTAACACAATAAAAAAAGTGCTAGTATCTTTAAAAAAAATGCTAATACTAATAAAAATAATAATAAGATGTCCACGCGAGCCGAACTTAGTTGGTTTAGAACATCGCATAATATATGCAAGGATCAGAGTTTGAATCCCAGATATCCCAATTATTCATCTTAAATGTGAACTTCTAATTACTAGACTATTTGATCAAAATAATAATAAAATATTTTTAAAAAGTAAAATAATATTATGAAACTACTTCTGAAATAAATCAAATATTATTTTTATTAATTCTAAGTCATTGTATATTTATAATTATTAGTAGTCAAAAGAGATATAATACCTACAACTAATATAATAAAATTAATGTTCACCAACTTTTTTATATGTCATAGGTTAATCATTTAATCTCACCAATTTAGAGGACTACATGGTCATTTTGCAAATCATACAACATCAAACATCAAAGGATAGTTGAAACAGTTTTAGGAAAATTCTTAACAAACTCACAAACTGTTCTCGCGGTTGTCTAAAATTATGAAATAAAGATTATATTTGAGAGAGATAGTTGGAGCTATTAGTTTTGTTGTGGTTGATCACTATCTTCTTATTAGGCTAATGCGTATAAACTATAATACTACTTTTTTTTTAAAATTACGATTAAAATTAATTTAATTTTGATTAAAATTATCGGTATAGATAAGAAATATATTGCACTTTTATATTATAATAAACTATACTTATTTTTTTCAATGATACCAACAATATGACAAATATAATATCTTTCAATAAAATACAATAAATATTTGTCTATTAAAAAGGACCAATTTTTCTCAAAAAGTGAGGGCATATTGACTAAATTTGTCTAATATAAGACTAGCTGATACATAGTAGATTACAAACAGGGATGGCCCGAAAAGCTCAAGCTCAATAATAAAAATAATAAAAGATAAAAAGTAAAAAATATTGTCCAATTCCACATTAATTGTGGGTTGGCTCGAGCTTTTCAGCCCATCCCTATTTGTAAATCTGCTCTATATCAACTAGTCTTATCGTAAATCCACTTCACTTTTTTTTGTAAAAAAAGAGTTACTTAAACAATAGCATGAGGGCCCTTTTGTTATAGCTTCTTTAAAATAAATTTTTGTATTGTAATACGTTTTTGTTATAATTTTTTAACAAAGAATTTTTTTAGGAAATCTTCAAATGAAAAATTGGTTTGAATAAGCTATCTTAAATGGAGCTATTTTTTTAAGTATTTCATAATTTTTTTTTTTGGATACTACAATTTTGAAAAAATCTCTAAAAAAAGCTATTTCAAATAGCTTTACATAAAAATCATTTTTGAAAGATATCATTCTGAAAAAATTTGTGATTTTTACTATGGAAAATCTTGTACAATGAATATTTAAGTTAATGAATGTCAAAATCTCTTTTTTAACTTATACCAAATGAGTTTGAAACAACTTCTACAATTTTTGAGTAAATTTCCAAAAAATCTATTTATTTTTTTTGGTCAAGTAACCTAGTGCTAGAAATTCTCCTTTTCAAGGAGAATAAGTGGGGTGTCTGGAGTTCGAACCCCGGCCCTTTCATATATTATGAAATGTCCCTACCAACTGAATTAAGTTCCACTACTAGAAAAAGCAAAATTAGCGAAGGAAATTAGTGACGGAAAAAATGAAATTCCTCACAAATTTCTTGGTCGCAAAATTTAGTGACGGAATTAGAGAGGGATTTCACGTTTTCCCTCACTAAATATCCCTCACTGATTTTTGTTTTTTTAGTAGTGTTCACGGAAACCCAAAAAATCTATTTTTAAAAATAAAAATAAAAATCCATTTTTTTAAAATTCTATAGCTAACGGGTCCCGAGTTAAAATAACCAATTTTTGTCAATAAGCGAGGGCAGATTGACTAAATCCCTCTCATATGAGAATTTGCGACCCAATAAGTCTATATATAAACCAATGCATGTAATACTTTCTAATGCAAGATTTGGATAAACAAGTTCATTGGAACAATTGCAAGCAAAACCAGAAAGGAAAATAAACAAGAAAGAAAAGATGTCAAGAATAATCACCTAGCCCAGTATTTGTTATTTGAGCAGGAGCGTATGTGCACAAGGTTGTGGCTCCCAGGAGCGGACTCCACAGCGAACTTTGCTTTTGGGCTCAGCACTTCATCAGTTGAGTAATCAAGGTAACCATCATCTGTGACACCCAGATATTTAAATGGAGCGACACCATTTGTTGCTTTAAGAGCCATATATGAGAATGAAGCCATTTTCTGTCACCTTTAAACACTTGTTTGTTTTATTTGTAGCTTTATTTTTGTGAGTTTATGATTTCACAATGTTTTCTTATTTATAGGGTGAAATGCCTCCCATAACCTAGAACTTTGTATTAAGGATGGTATGTAATAATCACCGGAGTTTTGGGGCAAGTTGCAGCTAATCACTCTTCATGTCACATGGGTTGTTTTGTTTGTCTGGTTATTTTTCTTTATTTTGAAGGAATAATTTGTCTTTGTTATTATTAGCATATATAGTCAATGCAAAGTTGCACAAAAATTAATACTAGTAGCTTTTTTTAAGTACGGATTCAAGCATGGAAAAGATTTTAATTTTTTTGCAATGTAAGATAAGTTATATAATACACTACGTAAAGGTTTTTGATTTTGGGGCCGTTAATATATTTCTAATAAGGTAGGATGTGTACCTTATTATTTTATCTTAAATAATAATAAGGTACTTTGCTCAATCTGAATCAGAAGAATAGTGTCAAGTGTATCAAAAAAAACTCATTAATATATTGACCGCCTTATTAAATATAACCGATCTTACATACAAAAAATTTAGAATCTTTTCCATGTTCGATTCAGTACTACAAAGAACCATTCAGTTTATTTATACACGCAATTTTGCATTGACTATATATGCTAATTCAGTTGACTGCATAACCACAAGTATAATTCAGTTGATTTAGGGCTAAAGTATATCTCTTTCATTACTGGAAATTCATTTTTTTACCTGTTGAAAGTAATCCGACGGAATTTCTGAGGATTTTGCTGCAGTGTACATTACTCAAAAGAAGTTTCATGTGGATCGTGTTACCGCAGGAACATCCGATTTTCCTACAGAAAAGTTTTTGATTTTTTTTTTACTTGTTCCAGCAGATTTACATGCGACATTTCTCATTTTAATGAATCCGTAGGAAATTCCGCAGGTATTTCTGCAAATTTTCTGACAAACAGGATCTTACCTATCCTCATACAGCAGTAAGTATTATGTGATACAATTTATCAAAAATAAATTGTATCGAACCATAAAGACATCGCTTAGTTTCGACGGTTCTTAAATTCACCGAACTTGGAAAATATTTCATTCTTAGATTCTCATTGTTTGCTATATCACTAGCCTCAGTTAAATAGCGGGCAATATGTTCGACTATGGACTCATTCGTCTCTCCACCAAACTTAGTGAATTTTGGGATTTTCCATCCCTTGGGTATTTCTTCTGCTAAGGCATAATCTGACAAAGCAGATACAAAATTAGGTCTATATGTAAGCCCATATTGAAACCGTTTTGAACTAAAAAAGTTTCAACTATATTCGCTATATTATTCTTACCATCGAAATTGTTTTGTTGAACTTGGCGAACTACTTGATCAGCGTCCTGGTTCCTTTGAACTAAGATTAGGACCCTCTCAGGCTCCTCTTGTGGTTGTGGTTTGACAACAGGTTGTTGCATTTGGGCAACAGGGACTCCATTATTCAGTCTTTCGACGGGTATTTGGACGGGCCTTTGGCTTTGATTTTGAGGCATTGGCCTCTTTTGTATGCGAGGAGCGCCAAAGAAATTAGCAATTCGTCTCATTTGGTCAGTTAACGTTTGGTAACTGTTATGAGTTTGTTGGATCAGTGGGTTAAACACTGTTCCTATTTGTTGGGTTAACATATTGACCATTTCAGGGTTAGTATCTTCCATTTGCTGCCTTAAAACCATTAAGGAAGCATTGGTTAATGATTGTTCAAGGTTTGAACCGGGAAAGCCTACTCCAGGATGAAAGAAGGGAGGATGCATTACGTTCAAACTCTCTGAAAAAGAGGATGGATTAGTATGTAGGCCTGCCATAAAAGATGAAGGCATGCCATATGGTTGGCTTCTATCGAAGAACCATGTATTTGGATGTGATTGACTTCTGAAACCAACTTGTGATTGTGCGGCTGCAGCAACAGCTGATGTTGTCGCGGGTATAGTCGAAGAAACGTGAGTGGGCATCGTTGCCCCCAGCGTTTCTGTATGACTCACACCAACGGTTGGCGTAACTTGAGAGCTTTGTTGTGAAGTAACTTCCAATGTTAGATCTGCAATCTATGGATTTGATGGACTAGATTTCGAATCATTGTTACATGTATTACGTACCATTTATGGGAGTTTCTTCTTGCTCCTTAAGAACATGCACAACAAGAATCACAAGATTTTTAATAAAACGAACAAACTACTAAGAAAAAACGTTTTTTTTGTTCGTTTTTTTAATACAAAAAACACAAACAATCCCACTGTGCGTGCCAATTTGTTTCCCCTGATTTTTGGTAAACAAACGCTGGTTTCCAAAAACGATTAACTCGAAAGATTAACCAATAAATCTTGGGGCATATTGTGTTTATGTTTGACAATGTAAACCAAAAAGTAGACGTCGGGACCGAACACGCGTCAAATCCATGAAGTAAATTGCTTAAAAAAGAAAAGGGTAAATTGCAAGGAATTTAAAGGATAAACTTAAATTGCATAAATGAATACAAAGTGGTACACATAAGTCTTGTATGTATGTGAATTGTGACCCGTTTCCTATGAAAACTCTTATTTATTCTAAACAACCGCCCATACAGAAACCGTCGGGCATAACTGCTAAAAACTACCCTAGACATCTTTTGAATTTCAAATGACATCTCTTCGACAATAACTGTTTCTCGGCTTGTCGATCTGGTACCAACTTCTCTTCGATATCCAACTTGCTTGTTAAAGCTTTCTCATCGAACGACGAAGTCTTCCTAAGTCCATAAACTTGATTCAGCTTATGCGTCGAACTCATTTAAACTTCTTCAAAACCTAAGTCGGACTTAGTTGACTGCATTTGTTGTAGCCTGTTGAAAATACGGGCTAACAACAACACAACACAGAACTCAGACAAAGAGATCACGAAAACAAAAAAGAAAAACTTGACCATTGTGAAAATCACTTATTTAAACAAAAAATGCACATGAAAAATTTGATCATATGGTAACTCTCGATCGACTTTTTCAATAAGATAAACAATTTGAAGGGGCCTATTGAACCATCTTCTTTTCTTTTACACTGTGTTTGGAACGCGAGAGATGAGAGAGAGAGATGGCCGTTCTCATGTTTGGAGCATCCGAGAGTTAGCAAAACTGTCCTCACCTTTTATTACTTTTGAAAACTGGTGCTTCAATTTTCCTTGACCGCAAGCAAATACATATACTGTAAATACTATTATCAAGTGGTACTAGTATCATTTAATTAATAACTAAAATAATAACTAAGTTACATTGAAAGACAAAATAACCTTGAGCAAAAAGAAAAAATCAATCAATTTTAAATGTAAGGATATTTTTGTCTTTTTAAAAACTCAGCATACTTATCTCTCTTCTATTTCTCTTTTTTTTCTCTTATACCAAACAACCTATCAAATCTACTCTATTTCTCTCTTCTCATACTCTCTTTTACCTATTTCTCTTTTCCCACTTTCTTCTCACAACCAAACACACCCTTACCTAGTTGGACCAGTCTCTCTAGCACAGTATACTTAACTGTAGTCGGGCTGATCACAACAAAGATTAATTTTTGTTCAAACAACTAATACTATCTGAAAATACACTTCAAAAAATATGTTAAATTTTTGTTTTTTTTTAACATGTAGTGAAAAAAAGTTGCTCCCTAATTATTAATTGGCGCACATTCTTGTATGTTTATTAAATGACACACATTCTATTCGGTGGTAACGTTTGTCCTCACATGTACCTCAATTGAATTGCATTTGTATCCTATTATGTTAGCAAGCAACTAAAAACAAAACAATAATAACACAATATCTCCCTCTTTTAACAGCTAACTGTAACCAAAACAAAAGCACTTGGCATTTTTTAACATTCCCAATAAGAATATCCTAATTAATTGATCAACACTAGGTGAATATCCATAAACTTTAGCTAGCAATCTCAATTTTTCTTGTTCTCATCTCCTAAGCTAACTTAGGACTAAACGTCACATTGTTACATTATCAAACACATATCAATGCATAGCCATAATAATATATAAGAGCATGCACATAAACACCTAAACCAAATTAACTCCAAAAACCAACTTGAGAGTCTTCTTTTTTTTACCAAAATGGGATTAGAAGTCCTTGAGGCTCTTGATTCAGCTCGTACACAATGGTACCATGTAACAGCCATAGTAATTGCTGGCATGGGATTCTTCACTGATGCCTATGATCTGTTCTGCATTTCAACCGTTGCGAAACTCTTGGGACGATTATATTACTTTGATCCAAGCACTAATAAACCAGGGAAGCTTCCACCAACAATTAATAACGTAGTCACCGGTGTGGCCATTGTCGGAACACTTTCTGGCCAATTAGTCTTCGGCTGGCTCGGAGACAAACTTGGACGCAAGAAAGTTTATGGTGTCACACTCATTATCATGGTTGCTTGTGCCATTTGCTCTGGTCTTTCTTTTGGTTCTTCCGCGAAATCTGTTATGGGAACCCTTTGTTTTTTCAGGTTAGTGATGGATCCAACTTGGTTTTTAAGAAAAATAAAATAATTTTAAGGAATAAGAAAAAAATCGGGACAACTTAGTCCCTACCTAAACTACCGCAAGTAAAAAAGTTTTATTTTATAACTTCAAGGGACATAGTTCAAATTCGTCGTAATGACTAATAATTTTCCCATTGCCATGAATATTTCATGTGATTTAGGTTTTGGCTTGGATTTGGTATTGGTGGAGACTACCCTTTATCAGCAACCATCATGTCTGAATACGCCAACAAAAGGACACGAGGCGCTTTCATAGCAGCAGTTTTCGCAATGCAAGGCGTGGGAATCATCTTTGCCGGATTGGTTTCAATGTTATTTTCAGGAATTTTTAAAGCATACTACGACGCTCCACGTTTCAATCAAGACCCAATTTTATCAACACAGCCCGAAGGAGATTTACTCTGGCGATTAGTTCTCATGATCGGTGCTATTCCAGCCGCGATGACTTACTACTGGAGAATGAAAATGCCTGAAACCGGTCGTTACACTGCAATCGTAGAAGGGAACGCGAAACAAGCCGCTGCAGACATGGCAAGAGTTTTGGACATCGAAATCATAGCAGAGCAAGATAAGTTGGCTGAATTTAAAGCAGCAAATGATTACCCTCTTTGGTCCAGTGAGTTTTTCAACAGGCACGGTCGTCATTTAATCGGTACAATGAGTTGTTGGTTCTTGTTAGATATTGCTTTCTACAGTCAGAATTTGACACAGAAAGATATTTACCCTGCAATGGGACTTATTCGTCAAGACAAAGAAATGAATGCTATTGATGAAGTTTTCCAAACTTCGCGCGCCATGTTTGTTGTCGCCTTGTTTGGAACTTTCCCCGGCTATTGGTTCACCGTTTTCTTCATTGAAAAGCTTGGAAGATTCAAGATACAGCTGGTTGGTTTCTTCATGATGTCTTTCTTCATGTTTGTCATTGGTGTTAAATATGAATACTTGAAAGACGAAAACAAGAACCTCTTCGCTCTTTTATACGGGCTAACATTCTTTTTCGCGAACTTTGGGCCTAATAGTACAACTTTTGTGTTGCCCGCTGAGCTTTTTCCTACGCGGGTGAGGTCAACATGCCATGCTTTCAGCGCTGCAGCTGGGAAGGCGGGGGCTATGGTTGGCGTGTTCGGGATACAATACTACACGTTGAACGGTGAGCCAAGAAAGATTAGACGCGCAATGATCATGCTGGCTGTGACTAATTTGGTAGGATTCTTTTGCACATTCTTGGTAACGGAAACGAAGGGACGATCTTTGGAAGAGATTTCGGGTGAGGATGGAAGAGAGAGTGAACTCACTGCAACACCAAATGACAGGGCTCCGGGGACTCGCCAAGATTCAAGAACTGAGAAGATGTGAATTTAATTACATGCTGCAACATCCATGTTTGTTTTGATAATATTACATTAATGTAATAATAATAAATAATGGGGCCAAAATTGATGTGTTTAGCTGGTTTATGATGAACCATAAGTTATATTTTGTTATGTGTTGCTGACAGAAAAATAAACTTGTTGTAATGTTTATTTTTTAATGAAACTTATATAGTACTTTATTGTAATGTTGTATTTGTTCTTTATCTTCTTAATTTTCAAAAAAATTTAAAGTGATGGTCTTAAATATAATTTGTGTTAACCTATTGAAGAAACTTATATAATACTTTTTCCCACAGATGACACCAATAAACTAGGCTAAACCTCGTGGATGTCAAATAACAGAGAAGTGATCTTTGTAGGAGACGTTGATGTCGTGAAAGAAATGTAGTACTTGACGCCTGAATCTATGTTTTGATAATGTATATGAAGTTTTGTCGAGAATGAATGTGTACATATAAGAGATTTTATCCTAGAAGTTCATCTTTGGGATCAAAGTTCTAGGTCAGTATAGTTCTAAGACAGAAGTGATCTTTGGCATGCTGTAATTTTGTCAAAACTCAATGCAAATATAAAGAAAGATTATTTTTTTTATACCATTGAATAACTCATGTATTTGGATAAGTTATTCAATGAATATGACGACGTACTCATATTGGATACGTATCGGATATCGATAATCCGTACTCATATAACTTTTTTTTTTCTTTTTTTTTTATAAATATTTTGATACTCCACGTATCAAAATCAACTTATAAAATACTTTATCTTTAAAAAAAAAAACTTATAAAATACTTTATATATACGTATCTAATTAGAAGAGGCGAGAGGTAAAAAAATGAGACAATGTTATAATACTTTAGTGGAGATGTATATGATTCAATTTAAGATGTGGATAGGTTGAATTGTCTCTCGAAGAACCATACTTAAAAGTTATGTTTTTTTTGGATGAAGGTAAAATGCCCCCAACGACAATTAATTATTGTTTGTTGTTGAACGACATTTAATAGTCGTTTCCCCACCAGCAACAATTAATTGTCGTTCCACTGTGAATATACTCCCTTTGGAATGAATTATAAGCAAAAATGATAGTTGAAAGTAGGGGTGAGCACCGGTCGGATTCGGGCGGGTTCGGTCTGAAAATCAACCACCGACTCCAAACCAATGCTCACAAATAATCACCCAATTCCATCTGTTTTGAACAACGGGTTCTGCGGGTGATGGGTTTCAACGGATTACAACTTTTACTGTTTGTAAGATCTCTCTTGTAGTCTCTTACTCTCTCTCCCTCTTGCTCCGCCGCATAGACATGCATGAGTTTCAACGTCCACCAGAAGAGGTATGAGTGGAAGAGGTGAGAGGAAACTTGAGTTTATGGTTGCAATCTTGTGTCTTAGTGCTTTTATTCAATGTTTATGTCGTGAATTCGAAGTCAAAATGACATCAATAAACTTAGATGTGTGGAGTAAAGAAAAGTGGTAACCAATGTCAAAGTAACCTCAAGCAACAACAACTGTAACAAACCAAGATCTAATTTAGGAATCAAGTGAAAAAAACACAAAACCACAAGCAAAAGATAAAGAGAGAAAAGAAACAAACACATCAAGAAATGTTTACCCAGTTTAGTCCAACAATGACCTACTCTGGGGGAGAGATTGATCTCTCTAATCCACTATCAATAAGTTCTTTACAAAGAGATACAAAAGGGTTACAAGAAATAAGCTCCAAGCTCGCAAAGAACAAGGAACAAACCCTCATTTTTACCATTTTCCCAATCTCTCCAATGAACAAGACTCTTAATGATTTTCACTCACCCAAGGTGTTTAAAAATGTTTCTCAACCAAAGAGAAAGTCTCAAGAGAAACCTCATCAAAGCCCCTTAACCCTAAAGTTACCTCATTTGATTTCTCAAGTTTCTCTCTCTTGAAGCTCTACTAAAAAAATGAACAATGAATGCTTAAATAGTGCCCAGGTACTATCAAAATCGTGTCACGATAAATCTCGTACACAGTACAGTACTACAACCTTATCCCAAAATCATTTCACGATTTGCCTCCATTAGCACCATCCCATTATGACTCAAAACTCATGCCATAACATAAAAATCGTGTCACACGATTGTTAATTTCCAAAAGTTCACAATTTTGAGTCTTACTACAACATTTTACAATACATTAAAGAATTAATTTACATTATTAAATAAATGCATGAGAGAGAACATGACTTAATGGGTTTCTTGTATTATGGCTTTCTAGTATGACAATTGCACCCATAGCAGACAAAATAGGACAATGTGAAAAAAGTTGATTGGACAATGCAAATACTTGAAA
>Ga0315913_1008117_pt1 | contig 12496 bp, 10 predicted proteins | sample MpolsnodulesMG_FD_207736 | JGI IMG/M metagenome (GOLD analysis project Ga0315913, IMG submission 207736) | Medicago polymorpha root nodule microbial communities from Los Angeles, California, United States - small nodules | ecosystem: Host-associated > Plants > Roots > Nodule | place: USA... | reverse complement strand
TTGTTGGAAATTTAGGTCTTAATAATAAAACAAAACAGATTTCATAAAACGTGTTCAAAAATTATGAATCAATAGCGGAAGCAAACAAAACATTGAACATGATTATGAACGGATCTACGACATGTTTGATTTATCAAGGATACTAAGAACTAGGGTATTAGGAATACCTGATAAAGTTTTCATGGCAGCCCTCTCAATTATACGACGATAAACATAGAGGAGTGATCTGAAACAAACAGAAGGGGTTAGCAGCGGCTAGTTTGGTTCTTCCTCAACCGGTATCTTTATGCCTCAAGTTCTCTTCAGATGGGAAGAAGAGAGAGTTTTGCCGTGTACGGTGTATTGGAGACCATAGCCTCTTTTATATTGGATGACCATTGGGGTTTCCCATTATTTCGTTAATGGGCCATCCGGACATCCACTCATTGAGTCCATATCAATTAATTAAATATTTAATTAATTATCCAATTAGAAATCTAATAGTCTTATTACTTAATTTGATCACTAATCAAATAAGACACACAATTGATAAATAGCAAATATAATTATTATTATGATATTTGCCCACATAATGATATTGGAATATAATTAAATAATAAAATATTCCAACATAAGTGTCATTGGTCGTACTTCTTCGTATTGAAGCTCATTGAGTAACTGCTTCAACCAAATGTGCTCACATGTTTCAAGTGCCATGGGCTTATATTCTCCCTCAGTGCTTGATCTTGCAACTACATTTTGCTTCTTACTCTTCCAAGATATCAGGTTTCCTCCAACAAGTACACATTACCTAGAAATGGATTGCCTATCAATGGATTAACATGTCCAGTCAACATCTGATTTTCCTCCAACATTACCCAGAAATGGATTGCCTATCAATGGATTAACCTGTCCAGTCAGCATCTGAATAACCAACTATCTGAGTATATCCTTGATCCTTATAAATGAGACTTTTTCTTATAGTACATTTGATGTATTTAAGAATTTGAGTTACACCGTTCATGTGTTCTTGGCAAGGAGAATTTAAAAAATGGTTTACCACACTAATTGCAAAGAAAATGTGTAGACGAATGACTGAGATAATTTAATTTTTCAACCGATCTCTATCTCTATGAATTTGATAGAGGCTCCCCCTAAATAATTAGAAGTTTGACATTTGGGTCCTTGTCCTGGTACACCTTTGGCTTGTTAAAAATAAATAAAACCAAAATTTTAAAATATTCAACTGTTATTTAAAACCAAAATTTCCTCGAATAACTTTGGAATTTTGAAATTAATATACATTTTTCAATTTTTCGAAAGGATTACCTCTGGTGAAAATTTCAGAAATTTACTTTAAAAAAAGAGCAGTGTGGTTGGTTAGAAATCCAAAATATTAGTACCATCCAATATTGCTATTACTATACAATATAGAAAGGTTCCTAAAGTGGCTATTACCTACTCCCCAAGTAAATAGAATACCATATTAGGAACATTGCTACACATAGTAATTCATCTGTAGCCTTTCCCTATAGACTCCTAATTTTGGTCACACTTTCCTTCTTTGGTATTCTTTGTTTTTTTGCAGAGTCCTAATTCTTTCAACAAACGAAATGCTTGTGTTTTATGTGTGACAGGACAAAAAAAAAAAACCTCTCTTTGTCTTTCTTTTTAATGTCTCTTTTTCTCTTTGTTCTATGTTGGTGGGTTTAGTCTCTTCGTGTTGATAAAAAGTGAAAGAAAAAGAAGAAGAGAATGGGGAGAGGAAAGATTGAGATTAAGAAGATTGAGAATTTGAATAACAGGCAAGTTACATTTTCCAAGAGACGCAATGGTTTGCTCAAAAAAGCCAAGGAGTTGTCTGTTCTTTGTGATGCAGAGGTTGCTGTTATCATATATTCTGGCACTGGCAAGCTTTATGAGTTTTCAAGCACAAGGTGATGACCCTTTTAAATGTTTCATTAGTTTTTGGCTCATTGATATTTTTTCTGTTGAGAATTTTGTTATAGATGATATATATTGTTTCTGCAATGAAGTTTTTGGTTTGTTGAGGGGTTTTTTATTTTATTTTTATGAACATAATATCTCAACGAACAATTGCAGAGACTAATTTTACGAACTAGATAGAACCAAAATAGACCGCGAAATTGTGAGGTTTATTTGAAGGTGTGATATTCATGTGAATTTTATCTCTTGGGGGGAAATAGAAACCTGATTTTGAAAGTGAGATTAATAACCAAACATTTATAAGACTATTTTCTGGGTCCTTTTTTCTGAGAATCGGATTAAGAGATTGTTGTTAGCTAGGCATGAAATTATACCCTCCATACCTTGTGCAATTCTAGATTTATATTCTCAAATTGCTATCCCATTAGTCATTAAATTTAAATTTTTGTCCATTTGTTTATGTTGCAAATTATTTATTGCGTATTAATAAATGACATGTAAAATAACAAGCCTAATTCTAGGTTTAAGCTTTTTTTCTGGGTTAGGGGCTGGGAGAGGTAAGTTATTTTTTTCATAATGGCAAAGAGATGATTGTGAAAGGAACAGAACAAAAGATTAGGTTCCAAGTCCAACAAATTCCATGCTAATTTTCATCTTTTAGTTTTTAAATAATTTTATTCGTTTTTATATATTTTACAAAAACAATTTTATTCATGAAGCATGGAGCACACCATTTCAAGGTACGGTAACCGAGGCCTTGGTTTGAATAATGGAGCAGTACAGGAACAACCCAGTGATCAGCCTCCACTACAAGTACGTATTTTATGAATGCAGTTTTTGGTTATTAGTTGTTGTTAAAGAGTCTTATATCGGATAGTAGATGACCTGACAATGTGTTTATTAGTGAGGGACAATCCTCTCCTCAAAAGACGGTTTTATGGGGACGATTTCTCAAAGTTGTTTATGAGATGGGCGTGTGTTTTTGCGAGTATTAACGACAACAATGATATTTTTAACACCTCAAATTTTCTTAAACTCGTTTAATATCTTATTTTCTCTCCATTTCTATGTTGTTCCTATCACATAATCAACCTATCACATTGATCACAAAACTGAGAGACCGTATTTTATGTGGACTACTCATATTAGACTAAGCTAAGACCATATTGTATTTGACATTGTCTCTCTAATATTTTAAAGCATCACCTTTCTTAATTAGTTCTGCATCCTTCTAAGAATTTTGTTTCTGTATACTCTTTGAAGTGATATTCACTTATTCTTGCATATTTTTGAGAAGGTTGTGGAGCATGATACGACCATTATGCAGGAAGAAATAACAAAACTTCGTTCAGCTTACTTGTAAGTTCCACCGACACTTTATGTCATTAAATAAGGCTCTACAATAACCAACATTTGCATGTATTTTGTAAGCTTCAGGAAGAAATAAAATTAAGAACACAAATATGCAATTTTGCCTAAACAAAATCTAGTATTACTGTATTAAAGAACTAATGGCACTCTATAAAAGTAACTATCTTGTCTAAATTTTGGTTCAGTTATTGTTTTGTGGTAATATTTTTGAAATTGTGCAGAAGAATGAGCGGTAAGGAGCTTGATGGATTGGGCCTTAAAGAACTGCAGTACCTAGAACATCAACTCTGTGAAGGGATATCAGCTGTCAAAAATAAGAAGGTACAAATAACTAATACCAAAGTGATGCAATTGGTTGTGTAATATGATTAAGATTTAGATGCAGGGCAGATCCAATGGTATGTAGGACTAAAACAAATTCTAAAATGAAACCTTTTATAACTAATTATAAATATAATGATGGGCCTATTTTTCAGTACATGTCAAACCTATTATTTGGAATCGAAAGACAGGATGAGAAGTTTAATTTTAAGTAGAGGGCTAATTTTTAATGCTCTTTAAGCTCCCTGGCTTAAACAGGGATAAGGCCTATTTTAGCGCTCTGCCTTTGTCCTCTGCGCCACCCTTTACCCCGCTGGGGTGTCTAAACACCAGAACTGTCGGTGGCACTGCCTTGTGGCTGTCCTTTCTGGTGGTCTTGAGTGTCGGTCGGTTTCTTAACCTGTTGGTGTATATTCGAGCACCATCTGCGTCTGGTTTCGAGTTGGAGCAGTCAGAGGTGCTCCAAGTTCTTTGGTTTTAAAACCCCTCAAGGATCGATTTACTCAGATCCGATGGTGCAGGAGAGTGTCTGTGAATGACACCGTTGTTTGGTCTATTCAGTTCCCTTCAATGTGCTTCCGCCAGCGTACTACTTGGTGGATTGTTTTCTTGTCCTTTGGTTTCCTGGGTTGGTCTATATCTGTTGAGAACTGCAGGTTTCAAAGTTTTAGATTTGTGTCTGCCACACTCAAGTTTTTGGAATGGCTCCGATTCGGTCTCAAAAAACACGCGAGGGTCTGTTTCGTTTGGGTTGTTGTGACTCGAGGGTGTACTGTTAAAATCATCCCTCGATATGGGTTCTACACGTGTTTGGAGCTTGTTTCCTCAGTCATTCCTTGTGATTGGCTACATACCTAGAAATGGCATGTGGAGGCTTATTGTTTCGTTGCTGCGCAATGAGCTGTAGATTTGGGGTTCGTTATCTGTGTTGGCTTTCGAATCTTTTGCCATCCTCGAGATCAGAATTCAATGTTCCTAATTGTTTGTATGCTTTTTCTTTTACATTATGGTTTCGAGCCCATACTCGGGTTCGTTGGATTGTGTACCCAGTGTGTGAACTTTTTACTTTGGATTGTGATTTGGTTTGTACTTTGTATCACCCATTTGGGCTGATTTTTTTTTTTCTTTTCTATTGGGTTTGGTTTTATGTCCCCGTAGTTTTTTTGTAATACTTTTCCTTCCAATCTACTTAGAGTGTGGCATAGAACATATTCAAGTGTTTTGATATTGAGTAATAACTTTATATTTATATCATGATAAAGCGTTTATTAACTTGAATAGCTTCTTATCAAGAGTTTAATCCTCTTAATGCAAATGACCAGAGTAATGTACCTAAAGGCTATTGCAAATGCTGGTCAAAGTCAGAAACATTCAAACATGAGAATTGATATGCATTCAATTAAAGTATATTCTAAATAAGTTCATCTTTTTATACCTAATTTAAGACATCTGTGTCAATTGTCAAATTCAATTACTTCTCTTGTTCATTCATTTATAATGCATGAATCTGCTGGCATTGGCTTTATGCACTCACACTGGCTATATAATATTGCAGGAACAAGTGCTTGCTGAACAACTTAAGAGATCCAGGTTTCAGGTACATGACATCACTTGTAATTTTTTTAATCTCTTTTTCATTCTGCAAGATATCAGAAGTAAAAGAGAATAAATATAAATAAAGCTCATAGATAGTTTTTGGAATAAAGTCTCCATGAATATAGTTCAGTTGGTTAGGATAATGCCTTGTTATATGTAGGGGCTGAAGTTTGAACCTCGAACACCCCACTTATTCTGACCACTTATCTTTAAAGGTGAATTCTGACCACTAAACTACTTGATAAAAAAAACCTGCCCTTAGAAAAAAAGCTTTAAAACCTTACACATTGTCCACACATAGCAATATGTTTTGGCAATTTTATTCTACCAAGGCCAAAAGTAATTTGAATAATTTTAAGAGATTAAATTGCATTCCTCTTCAGTACTTATGCTTTTCTTCATATAATGTAGAAAATAATACTAGATGATACAAAATTATATGCACCTTTAATTTTTTTTTTGTTGATATTTTAATTAACTTTTCAAAATTTTATGATATGCAGGAGCAAAAGGCTATGATGGAGAATGAAGCTATTCGCAAACAAGTAAGAATTTAACATTAATCAAGAGTATATGCTATATATATGTGTCGAATCGATCTTTAATATTTTACAGTGTTATATCAATTAAAAAATATATTTAATCTTATATAATTAAAGCTCTAATCTTATATAATTTAAACAGCTTGAGGAGATAGTAAATAAAAGAAAGGCAGAGTTCATTGAATTTCATCCGTTGAATAGGACAATTTCAATCAACGGTTTAAAACCTCCTTTCAATTATGCTTTAGAGGGTAACAAGATTTCAGATACTTCCTTGCAGTTAGGGTATGTATGCCATAATACCCTTTTCACTCATGTTTTCATTGAAACCTATGCTTTCACGTTTTAACTTCAATGTTGATATCTTTTGCCCATTTGTGTACAATTTCCAAAAGTGCACTTAAAGTTGTATAAAAATGAAAATGATTTTAATTGGAACATTTAAATTTTGTAGTTCTCAACCATCATCTTTGAAATGAGTCCATGGCCAATTATATACTTGAAGATATAGCCATAGTCAATTTAATCTTCAAAATTATTAATATTCTAAAATAGTCACTAGACTTTTTTTTTTTTTAAATCCTAGGCCAGTACTCTTGTTGATTCCATCAGTTTAGTCCAATTTTTTTGTGACTAATGTGATTGAATTTTTTTTGTTAATTTGAAACCATAAAGGGCACTAAGATATTTTTCCAATTGCTAAAAAAAAGGTTTTACCCAAAATTATTGAAAATATTTACTCTTTTTGTTAATTAGAAGAAATTTATTTAATTAAGGTTATTAATTTTGTTATTGTTGTAGGTTGTCATCCGATTATGATGACAAGAGGAAAGAATGCAAGATAGAACCTAGCAACAACTCGGGGAGTCAAGTTGCCTCACAGTGACATTTTTGCACTGAAAAACTTGTCTTTTGAAATTGGAAAATTTTCTTTCTTTGTTTTCAGTGTCATTGACAGTAGCAGTTTAGCTTATAAAACTAGTTGTTTATAGGTTTAAAATTGATTTGCGTTAACGGTGGCCTTAGATTCAACATGTTGAAAAATGTTGGTCATTTTGTTTAAAATGTTTTTTAGGTATTATGAGCATGCCTATGGTTAGAAGTAGGAGTGACCATTTAATCAATTAATTCGATCTATCCAACTATAAATTCATCTAATCCATCCATTATATAATAAACCAGGGGGACATAATTCCCTTTTATATAGTACTATATAGTATAGTATAGATAGATATGATACATTTTGATTTATGCGTCAACTTAGGAAATATTTTTACAATATTTTACACATTTCATTAAAAAAATACTAAAATTAACTTAAAAATAGGGATCAAAAGTAGTGATTAAAAATTTTATAGGGACTAAAAGTTGAAGGAAAATTTTAGAGGGACTAAAACGAAAAGTTGATATATTTATAGGGAGCAAAAACATATTTAACCCTAATAAGAAACACCAAAAACTTAAAAGAATCATCACTTTGTTTAGTGCAAAATGGGTCTTAAGTATATTGGTTGTTGTTGCTTAAATAAAGTATCTTTTTTATCTAAATAGTGATAAACTAATACTGATATCAGAAAGAAAAAAAATAGTAGCAAATTAGTACTAGCATGCATGACTAAACTTAAAACAATAGAAAAAATACTAATTATTTAATGGATTTAATTTGCATTGTTAATGGAAATAGATGACAAAAAATTCAAGATATATAGTAGTTTTCTACATTCATAGATAACTCTGAAATGCATTTTAAATTGTAATGACCTAGTAGTTGTGTATGTAATTGAGACTTTTATATTTGGTTCAAATCCAATGCTCGGGATTGAACCTCAAGACCGATGACTCAAGTGCATTCTATTTTACTACTAAACTATTCCATGATGTCTATTGATTTTTTATATTTTGTTATATATACCTAACACTTTTGAGTGCTATATTAAAAAAATATATATAATTGAGGCTCCTAAGATTGCGAGGTCCGGCACCGTAGCTCACCTTGCATGTGCCAAGGGCCGGGCCTGGCGCCAAGTCCCAATATCATTTCCGATAAGATTTATATTTCATGAACATGGAACACATAGCTCAAAAGATACATAGAGAACCTGCTTGCAGTCCCGTTCTACTTGTTTTTTGAAGATTTAAAAATTGCTCACTCACTTTAGTAGCTTCTTTGGGCTAAAAAAATGTTACTTTTTTTTTTTTGAAGATTTATTTTATTATATCAATGATATTTACTAAAATTGGTCACTCACTTAAGTAGCTTTTTTTTTTATGTATTATTTATATATGAACATTTTATAAAAGTAAAATCAGCTTTCAACAATGCAGAACATCCTTACCTAAAAAAAAATGTATAACATGTAAATGGTCACAATAACAGCTCAGGATACTAATTTTGCTTACAACTAATATGAACATATAATAGAGAAGCATAGAAAAAATGAAAGGTAGAGAGATAGGCGGTAATCCTAGAAAAAATGAGAGGTAGAGAAAACTGTTGATGTTTTTATGCCTTGATGTTAGTACTTTGTTTTATGCATTATGTGTGTTTGGTTATATTAAGTGATTGCATTATGTGTGTTTGGTTATACTAAGTGATTTTGACTATGTTACTACCTCCTTCCCTAATTATAAGATCCTTTTGAGAAATTTTTTGTTCCTTTTTATAAGACCCCTTTGGTATTTCCAAGTACATTAATTATTTCTTTACCAATATACTCTTATTTATTTTGCATCTTTTTCTTCAATCAACAATAAATATTTTGTTGAAAACAATTAACTCTCTCTTAAAGATAAAGTTGTAAAAACAATAGTAATTATATACAAATTTAATACTACAACCAACTTTCTTAATCTCCGTAATTATTGCAAAAGGCTCCTATATTTAGGGACGGAGGTAGTAATATTAAGTGAGAATCAGGGTATATGTAAATAGGTATTGCCATGCTGTGTTTCTTGTATGCCAAGTTTCAGGGAGAGTAAAAATCAACATCATCAACATTGTGTTTAACATCGTCAAAAAGGAGGAGATTGAAGCTTGCTTGTGTCCTAAGTTTTGTTTTGATGATGTTTTGATGCATAGGCCTTATGTATGTTACGTTGTTTTTACTTTGGTTACTTTAGATTAGTTTTTGTTAAAGCACCTAGCATATCTGGTTTGTCTTCATCCATGTGTTTCCTTCTTGCTATGCCTTACCTATGTTCCAATTAACTTCATTTATGCCGTCAAAACTGGTTTTATGATCTTTTGAATCGAGTCACTGATTTATTATTGCATGAATCGTATCATAAAATCTTTCTGATTTGCTTTGAATCGATTCAAAATAGTTTGAATCGTATCAACCTTCATCCAAGGGGTTTTGTATCGATTCAAATCTTGTATGATACATATCAATCTTCATTATTTCTTCATTAACTCTAGTTTTTTCTTTTAGCTGTCAGAATCGATTCACACATTTACTGAATCGATTCACGTAGTTGTTTTTGGAAGAAAATTTGCACTTGCCCCCCCTTTTCGATATATACTCACTTCCTTATAACACCCAACTCATTGAATCAGTTGCATCTATTATCTCTAGAGTCTCCAAACCTCATTGTTCATATTGAAGGTGAGAAAAACACAAGAAGGGGGGTTGAATTGTGTTAGCTTTTTCTTCTTTTTAACTAAGTTCAAGGTTTAGCCTCTGATAGAGTTTAGAGTTTGAAGCAATGTTCAGAGTTAAGTGTAGCAGATAATAAATAGAGAGAGATAGAAAGAAAGAAAGAGAGAGAGAGAGAGAGAGAGAGAGAGAGAGAGAGAGAGAGAGAGACAAGTAATTATCTTGGTTCCTTTTGTAAAAACCCAATTTTCGTTAGATTTATTTTATTGTTTATTTATATGTGATTGTATGTGCTTTTTTGTGATTATTTGTCTCTGTGTGTATTTTGGTTGGGATTATTAGAATTCAGTGTTAGAAGGGTATTTTAGTCATTTCGGACTTGGGGGTATTTTGGTCATTGTGTGAGTAAGGGTAAATTAGTAATTTCAATGTGAGGATTATTTTTAGTGTTTAAAGTGGGAACTATTATCTTTACTGAGTTACAAATGGGTTGTGGTAATTAGTTAAGAGCTGGTAACTATTCGTTATTTTTAACCGTTAGTGAGTAGAAACTTTGTGAGTTAGTTAATAGGAGCTTTAAACCCATTAAGACATTTTGAGGGTTAAGCTCATTACTGTGGAGCCTATATAAACTCTAGTCTTTAGAGGAAATAGGGTTTCACATTCATTTCACATAACTTTTGAGAGAGGTAGAGAGAGAAAGAGCTAGAGGGAGAGAAAAAGGGTTAGAAGAGGAGAGCTTGAAGATCAAGAAAGGGGTAGAGATTCAAGGGGTTAAAGTGAAGGTAAGGCTAGGTTTGTACTCTATTGAGGTAAGGGGGATAGTGTTCTATCATAATATTTAGGTTATAATCTCTTTTCTACTTATATTCAAAAAAAATTATTTGTGAAAAGTGATTGTTGTGAATTTAATTGGTGAAATTTGTGCTCTTATTTCAGTGTTATGTTTGGGTATGTGAATTTGATGATAATTGAGTTGTTTATGTTGAATTTGCATGTTCAAGTGATATAGAAATGAGTACTTTGTGAATTTTGCTCAAATTGATGAATTGTGATATTGCGTTGTTCAATTGTGGTTGAATTCATGATTATGAGTTGTGATTGTTGTTAAGTGTTGTTGTTAATGTCATTTCATGGATTGGGTGTGGATTAAGTTGAGTTGTTGTTGTTGATGGAGTTGTTTTGGAAGAAGTGAATTGTTGTTATTTAAAACTTTGATGTTTTGAGAAAATCATTTTCAATCAATTTCATAAGTTGTTTCATGTGTCGAGAAATGAGCGTGTTCGATGTGTTTGAGCCTTTGATCATTTTGGGTGAATAAGGAACCTAACTAAGCGTTTTTGAGCGAAAAATGACGAAAATTCGTGGTCGAAACACATGAAAACGTGCATTTCGCGTCGCTGCGCCTGAGGTAGGGCGCTAGGCGCCCACTACCAAAGAGCTAGCGCTAGGCGCTGCACTCCAGGCGCCAGGCGCCCTGACAGAAACAACATTCGTGTTGTTTTGCGTTCGGGTGCTTGGGGGTCGGCGTGTAGGGGTCCTATGCACTTGTTTGAACATGATCTTTTACTGTTTTCATTGATATTACTACTGGAACATATTTTACTTGGTCAAAACTTGGATTTTCTAAATGGTGTGAAACTTGAATTTGTGACGTTTTCGGTTTTTGGAATTTATCGGAAGATGAACTTTTTGTGAACAAAGAAGATTACATGGTTGGTCTACAGTTCATATGGGCTTAGGCGAAGCATGTGAAGTTGGTACGAAGTCTTAATCATGTGAAACTTGGTTTTCGGGAAAAATGGTGGGATATACGAATTTTGGATTTCTTATATGAACTTAGGCTAAACTTTGAACTAATACTTGATAGTTTGTAAGTGGCCGATGTTCATGCTTATAAGATTGATTATAATTGAATTGTAGGATTTCATACTTGATTAGGTTGTCTTGCTTTGAAAAGTGTCAATATTGATCGTTTTGTAAGATGATACGAACTTTGTCGAAAAAGATCTTTAAGACCGAATACCTTGGAAATCTTTTGTGAATTGTTTGAATAAGATTATTTCAAGATGTGTGATTGATTGTTAGGTGTTGAATATGATGTTGTCATAACATGTTGTTGTTGGAACAAAGGGTGTTTCTCAAAGTCACCTCTTGAATTTTGATGATAACAAGGTATTAAAAATTATCAATTGGATATGCTAACATTTGTTCAAGTGTACAGGATCATAATCAAAGTACTATTCATAAAGATTCTGATTGAACAAGTCAAAGAGCAAAGGAATTTTATTTGAAGCTTAGAGCGTCTGGAAGAATGCGTCTGAAGAAATGCGTCTGAAGAACTGCATCTGAAGAAACGAGTCTGAAGATAGAGCTCCTGAAGACACGTCATCAGAAGCAAGGTCATCAGAAGCAATGGTCATCAGAAGCATCCCATCAGAAGCTACTTCACCAGAGTTGGCAAAGTACAATGTACGAAGTGTACAACCACGAACTCTGAGCACGCCTCTGCAACCACTATCTCTGTAACTTTGTCTCTACAACAAGACAAGTATAACAGTAATATTGTTGCAGACCTTGTTCCGTTTCAAGTGGAATGGATTTGAATTTAGTTCTTCATAGGACAATTATCAAATCAGGCAAAAGATCAATGGTGAAGAATCAAAGCTTCAAAGCAAGACAAGTTGATGTAACGGCTAATTCTCAACGTCTCTCAAATCCTCTATATATAGGATAAGAACTTGGATAAAATAACAACATTGAACACAACAAGCAAAAGGCCAATACTCTGTGCAAAACGTCGTAATTTATGTTGGAACAAGGGTGTTTCACGAGTCACCTATTGAGTTTTGACAATAACAAGGTATTAAAAATAATCAATTGGATATGCTAAACAATTTGTTCAAGTGTGAAGGATCAATAATCAAAGTACTATTCTTAGAGATTCTGATTGAACAAGTTCAAGAGCAAAGGAATTTATTTGAAGCTTAAAGCATCTGGAAGACTGCGTCTGAAGAACTGCGTCTGAAGAACTGCCTCTGAAGTGCTGCGTCTGAAGAAGAGCTCCTGAAGACACGTCATCAGAAGCGCTAGTTATCAGAAGCAAGAACATCAGAAGCGCTGAACATCAGAAGCATATCTCAC
>Ga0315913_1008100_pt1 | contig 12508 bp, 9 predicted proteins | sample MpolsnodulesMG_FD_207736 | JGI IMG/M metagenome (GOLD analysis project Ga0315913, IMG submission 207736) | Medicago polymorpha root nodule microbial communities from Los Angeles, California, United States - small nodules | ecosystem: Host-associated > Plants > Roots > Nodule | place: USA... | reverse complement strand
AAACTGCAAAATTCAAATTGAAAACCAGTGGGGAAAGATCATTGAGGTTGAAGGGGTTGTTTGATGAGGTGGGTTGTTGACTTGTGTTTGATGGTGGAGAAATGAGAGAGATGATGATAGTGAGGTTGAAGACGGAGTGGGGAAAGATATAGTGTGTACAGACTATCATAAGATCAGTGATGCTCTTTAATTTGATGGTCAAAATTAACTTTTCTATGGTGGGAAACTCTTTTTCCATTTCCCATGTTAAATGCCACCGTAGGAAATATATTTTTTAACCATTGGATCAAAGAAACACCATAGTATTATCATAGTCTCTCAACATTATATTATTTTTACATTATCTTCCATCATCCTTCTCTCCATGTGTCTACTAGGGGTGTGCATGGAAACCATATCATTAAAACCAATCCATTTAAATGGTTCTAGTTTGCTAACCAAACCATTTTTCCATAAAAACTGGGATATTTTACTTCATACCCCAACACTTATACCTCTACCCCTACAAATAATAAAAATTACCAATTTTAACCTTTTCAAAATTTCAACCATTCACCCTATAAACTTTCTGAAAATTGACAACACCCATACAATTTTTCTTTATCACCACTAGAGAGATTGATGATAGACAAAATCACAATTTTTTAAGATGAAACAACAACCATGACTTTAGTGCTCAAAAAACAAGAGTAGAAATTTGTTATAAAAAATAAAATCAAAACAAACCGGTAATCTAAAGGAAGATGAGAGATTAGGATTTTAAACCAATAAAAATTCAATTCAATTTATTGTTTTCCTGTCAGCAACGATTCAAGGATTGTGATCACTTACATGGCCAATTATTGATTTTTTTGGGAGAAAAAAAAATTAGTTTTGTTTTTCTTAATTTGAATTGGGATCTTGGTGGTGACTATGGTAAAAGAAGGGGGTGATTCATGCTAAAATTTGATAATTTAAGATGATCCTTCAAAACTTGATTTACCTAATTTGATACTCATGCATTCTAATTCTAACGAGATTCTCTTGTGTTAATTTCCAAAAGCATAGTGCTATGTCATTTTGGTATTGTGTAGGGTTTCTATTGCTTAATCAATTGGTTAAACTCGGTTAGGTATTTCCAAAACTTTGATCTATGATTTTCGAAATTAATACACATATGTGATGTTTTTGTTCTTAGAATGGAGGAAATGAGTTTCAATTGAGGAGAAAAGATAGTAAAAAATTGAGAAAGAGAAAAACAAGAAAAGTTGAATGAGGGGTGAGTGGGTGTGATTTTGAAAAAGGTTAAAATTGAAATTTTCAATGGTTTGTAGGGTTAGAAGTATATAGTTGTTGGGGTATAGGGTATAATTTCCTAAAAACTGGTTCTAGCAGTGAATTACAATCCGGTTTAAAACCGGTTCGACCTGGTTTGGATTTAAAAACCGGTTTACAAACAGATTGGCCACTAAATCCGGTTTAATTTTTAGCTCAGTTGCAAAATCGTAAGCAAGCAAAGAACAATTCAAGCTAGGTTCGGAAGCGCGTAAGATGCCCACCAACAACAACAACAACAACCCATTAGTTTCTGTACTGCAATAGCACCACCATGTTTATAAATTTTGCTGACATCCTCAATGAAACAACAAGCATCAAATTGATAGTGATGTGCGATTGTGTCATACAAGACAGTTGGAAGAGTTGTCTTTCCTACGCCATGCATCCCCATGTTCCAAAAACTCGGCAACCATCATCATTTAAACTTAGTTTTAAAAGATCTTCTAATGCTTCGACTCGAGTTCTATTCCAAAAAGGTCATCAGCAGAACAGAACCTGAGAATATATGACCCAACATTTCTATTGCCGCCTTGACAACACTTTCGATCACTTTAAATTCTGGCCTGATGGAGACGTGAAACAGAAAAATAGCTAAATAATTATTATTAACCGATGAAAATAAGGAGAAAACTTGAATGATCTATTGTTGTTGTAGCTGGTGGTGGTGGTTGTGGTACACTTAGTGAGGTGGGATGCTTGTTTGATGGTGGTGGTGGTGGGTTGGTGGGGATGAAGGAGAGAGATGGTGGTGGAAGATAGTGACAAAAAAATAGTCATGAGAGTGTATGATAAGATTGTGTTCTTTACTTGATCTAATGGTTGAAACTTACTTTCGGAATTCTTTTACTCACCCACCGTAAATGCCACCGAGAAACTACTTGTTCCAGATGCAATGGTAACAATCATTAGATATAAAGGATTTGATACCTGAGATCATGCACAACTAGCAGAATTTACAATGTAAGAGTTTTAGACAAATTTACGTAATATTGTCAATCAGAAAATTTGAGGGTCTGATTTAATAGATATAATGATAATAGAAGATTTTGCATTTATGGAATCATTACTTGACGATGATACTTTTCTTTGTTTCCAGAATCATTAATAATTTGCTCATTTCCAAGTTTAGGGAAGTATTAAGAATAAAGCTAGTTACTATCAACAAAGCAGTAGGTAGTTTATTTGTTAGAATAAAACAGTTTTCAGTTAGCAGTAGGTAGGTCTCCATAATTCGTTAGTTGTAACAATATAATTGATAGTTTATCAATAATCAGAAAGTTAATGGTAAAAGTAATGGATACGAATAAGGTAACATACCGGATGATCTTGATTGTGACAAGAATGGAAATAAGGAAAGCCTGTGGTGACATGAAGAGGATAAAGTTGACGGAAAGGTTGAAAGGACTTCATAATGATAAGCCATTCATCTTCATCAGCTAAGTAAAATGGAATAAGATCCGTCAGGCTCATCCTGAGTGTAAAAGATGAAACTGAAATTGAGCTAGATCAACTCAAGTGGATGGATGTTCTAACTTGTGACTGAAAACAAAACTAAAAATTAAGAGTTAGTAGTTATGGTCTTAATTTCCATGCCAACAGAAAATTAAGTTAATGTGAAACGAATATCGCATAGAGATTAAATCAAAACTAAAAGACAGGTGAAGATACTTACGAGGTGAAGGAAATTTCTAGGTGAATATTTATTTGATATATTCTTTGTCGAGTGAGAGTCCGAAGTTGAATGAATGCAACAACATTTCTTTATTTTACAAGACCTTGAAAAAACAGTCTTTCAACACGGTAAGGCGTGAGAATCAATTTTGGTTTTGGAATTTTCTGCTCATCATTTACCTCTTTCTTGTATTGTGAATGAATCATACAATAATTAACCTCTCTATCCAGTTTTGCACTGTTCTGTTCTGAAATCTAAAAAGGTACAAAACAACACAAGATAAGAGAAAAGGTCAATCTCTAAGAAGCCAACATGAAGAGACAGTATACAATGAAATTGGTAGAGGCAATACGAAACATCACTGAAGAAAAAACATTGCCTGCAGCCTCATCAGATGCTGCAGGGATAGTAGAAGAAGCTGCTGCTAAAACGACACCTCCGGTTGAGTCCTTTCACCCTGTTCTTGTACTCTTACTGATTGGTATACTTGAAGGCAAATAAATATAATTAATGTTTATTAGTATCAATTTAATTTGTCTAATAGGTTGTTACAGAAAGCTCATTTCCCAAATACAAACTAGCGCCATTATTGAGGGAGGCTGCTCTTGATGCTTCTGTGCCTGGTGGAATCATTGAATCTCAAGCACCTCATAAGGTTTGTGTAACACTTTTGGTTCTTAGGCTTTTAATTGTTTATTAGTACACATTACAATCATAACACCAATTGGAATTGTACAATATTAAGGGATCGAGTATGATTATTTGATTGTGACTTCTATTTAGACACAAGATTACACATTACAGCATGCTTTTCAAATTCAAAAGTTTGAATATATTGTTAAATAAGTAAGTGAAACTTCAGGATAGTTTCTTGAAACACCAATAAGTGAAGCTATATAAATTAGAGCAATCTTAATATCTTTAGATTCTTCAAGTAATCAATTACTTGTTTTGAATGTCTCTTGATTTTTGTTTCGTAAAGACCTACAAGAATAGTATAGAAATGGCTTATGACAAAGTCTACAATCTTCATATATATCGAACATGTCTCTGATCATCCCTCGTCTATGCATGTCCTTTTCTTGCTGATGTTGATGCTAGCTCCGTGCAATTCAAAAAATCATGAAGACACCCTATCTGGTAAGTGATGAAAAACTTTGACTTGATTGGGAGAGGTTTTTATTTTACACAACTACAGTTATAAAGTTGGATATTAACCGTGATGTGGTTGTTATAAACCAAAGACGAGCCCATATTACAAAGGCTTAGTTGAAAATGGAGATGGGAAGATATCGCTGGCTGAGTCACCACAATGCTTGGATGCAAAGGCGGCAGGGGCATTTATAGACACGGACGGTGATGGACTGTTGGCGTTTGATGATTTTGTGAAACTTATGCATGGAAAGAACAAGGAAAATAAAGTGAATGGCTTTAAAGGTGCTTTTGAATTCTATGAGATGGATGATTTGGTTTCGCAGGCTCCTAAAGTGAGTCATCTTTGTCTTTCACAATTCAGTGTTATAATATAGGCTGTTTATGTTATTAGATTCTATCATTTGAGTTTTTTCAAATAAGTTAAGATAAAATGAAAATTGTATCATAATCTTTTTTAAAAATTGGTAAAATATATTCCATTTGTATTTCAATATCTGATAGCATTCTTTTTCATCTTTAGTTTAGAACAAAATGGATAATATGAAACTTGATAAAATGGATAATGTCTGATAGCATCTTTAGTTTAGAGCAATCTTAATATCTTTAGATTCTTCACGTAATCAATTACTTGCTTTAAATGTCTCTAGATTTTTGTTTGGTAAAGATAAAAATGGCTTATGACAAAGTCTACAAACTTCATATATATCCAAAATGTCTCTGATCATCTCTCAATGTATGTCCTTTTCTTGCTGATGTTGATGCTAGCTCCGTGCAATTCAAAAATATGGGGAGAAACCACGTCTGGTAAGTGATGAAAAACTTTGACTTGATGGGGAGGTTTTTATTTTACACAACTACAGTTATGAAGTTGGATATTAATCGTGATATGGTTGTTATAGAGAAAGGTGAGCCCATTTGAACATTTATTCAAAGCCTTTGATGAAAATGGAGATGGGAAGATATCGCCGGCTGAATTACGACAATGCTTCTTGGATGCAGAGGCGGCAGGGGCTTTTATAGACACGGACGATGATGGACTGTTGGCGTTTGATGATTTTGTGAAACTTGTGCATGGAAGGAACGAGGAAAATAAAGTGAATGGCTTTAAAGGTGCTTTTGAATTGTATGATATGGATCATTTGGTTTCGCAGGATCCTAAAGTGAGTCATCTTTGTCTTTCACAATCCAGTGTTCTTATAATATAGGCCGTTTATGTTATTAGATTCTATCATTTGAGTTTTTTCATATAAAATAAGATAAAATGAAAATTGGTTCATAATTTTTTTTAAAAATTGATCAAATGTATTCCATTTGTAATTTCAATATCTGATAGCATTCTTTTTCATCTTTACTTTAGAACAAAATGGATAACATGAAACTTGATAAAACGCATTCCATTTGGAATAACATTAATTATCGTATTTCTCGCTCTTCTTCAGGCAAGTCGGAGAACTGATCGACTTCCTGTGTCCCGGAGGGATTTGAAAAACATCACACTCCAACAAAAATATTTGAACTGCACCGCAATTGGGAGGATGCTTGATGTTTCTCCACAGCATCATGGGATTTTACTAATGTTATTTGGTAGCATCCTAAGTTACCTTGCAAAAACATCTACCACTCCATTTGAATTTCAAGTTGGAAAAACCAAAAGCACACCAGAGTCACTATTAAGCTTTCATGAAGCATTTTATGGTTTCATCCCAGAAATAGCACATATCACAGTGTTCATGATATGCTATATTCTGACTTGGAGGCTGGTTTTGCCACTTCAACCTGGAGTGCAGATATTTCTTGTGCTGCTATTGATTTCTGCACCACTCTTTTATTTCCCCGACCTGATACGCAAGGCTTCAACTTTAGGGGTTGATGTCTCTTGCGGCAGCTCATTCAAATTGCCTCTCATTGGCTTTACCTGTATAGCGGCTTTTGGCATTACCCTTGCTTTCGGATTACTGACATTGTTAGTGGTTTACTTGAACAGAAGATTCATACATGGAAGGAAATCAACAAGAGGTCAAGATATCGAGGTCAACTCGAATGATTTGATCAATGTTTGAGTAACATGTAGAGAAAATGTCTTTTGACATCAAAGTTTAGATGTTGAATCCTTTGTTTTTTTTAGTTTCTGCTTGTATTTCTTAAGAGAGGTGCTATTTATCTCTAAAGAAAAATCATGAAGGTATCACGAATGGTTTGTAACTGTGAGATATGGGATTTATTGGAGTAAATGGGTGTGGTTTACAAATAAAGAGGTGGAGGAGGATCGATATATAGTCAATTGCAGTCGTGATTTTGTCGTGATAACATTTTTGGGGACAGGTAGCATTTTCTATTTACTAAATGTGTGTAATTAAGAACATCTGCATGATGAATATTAAAAGAAATATGCTGTATACAGCGAATTCAAAACACGCGAAAGCATCCGACTGTGTATTCCATCCCATCTTTATTTTGACTTCCGCCTTTTTTCCACCAACAAACTTTAAATACCGCTAAACTCTAATTTGTGATTGGCTAAATTTTCTTTGGTGATCCTTTCGCTATAATTTTCTTACTAGATATAGCAAAGCTTACATTCCCTCAAAAAAAAAAAAAGCAAAGCTTACATTACAAAGTTGATCACATAATGACATTTTTCATTTTAAGTCATTTTTTTAAGTCAATTTATATACGTACACCCTTCGCTCACTATTATAAGCAAAAATTCACTTTTTATATTCATTAAGGCCACCAACTACAACACAGATTCACTTTTTAAAATACAACAACACATCACATAGCTGATGAGGCAGAGCTGCAAATTACAAACACAGGTTCTAGAAGAAATACTGGTATTGAAAACATACACGCAAAGACACATTCATATAATTGTTTGAGTTGGCAGCTTATTAGCATCTTTATTCATCTCACTTTATTTGGTGGTTGCTTTTTTCCAAAAGTATACCAATGCATGAAGAGGCCACCAACTAATGGAACAAACACTTCACCGATTAAGTTACCTGATTGAAGATGCATCAAAATGACCCAAAAGATAAGCATAGCGTTCTGCATACAAGGGAATGCTGCACAGAAACAGCAAGGACGGCCATATGGAAATGCGTTATCATCATGTTATTTGTGCAGTGACCGGACATATTGTACCAGTGTCATTCCATATGTTGTAGAAAATCCCAAGAAAGATAATGGTTGAGACTACAAATGGCAAGAGACATTGTATAATTTCCTTGTGTATATGCCGACTGTAAGTATAGCCATGCTGAAACTCTGGGTCTCTTGGTACGTACGTATTGTACCAATGCAGTTCCAAAGTCATTTTGCGCCGCCAAACCAAAGCCAGGAGCAACACATGATTCATTGTTATCCAGCTGAGAGGACCTGTTTCCTGTAATGCTCAATTGCTTCATTTTCTTCAAGCAAGTACTTAGGATCCTACTTCCAAGGAATGATGTAAAATGGTTTGGAGGATCTGTTAGCTTTAGATTAAAGTTCTTCTTCAGTCCCATAGAAATGGAAATGGTGAGCTGGTATAGTTATGAAGCTCTTGGCCATTCTACATAAGAGCGCCAGGTGCTGGACCTGGAAGAGCTGCAATTCCAATGACCAATCCCAATATTTAGTCATTTAAACTCGGTGTTGGCTTCTGAGTTCTTTCATATATGAATTTTGAAAATCCCCACCAGAAGTTTAAGATATGAGAGTTATTGTTTTTTTGTTTTGTTGCATACTATTGAGCTCTTCAAAGTAGATCTTAATGTGCATCACAGGTTTGGTAATGTGATTAATGTCATAAAATAGTACTCCTTGGTTAGGGGTTTGATTTTTAGCATACTTCTAGGGAAGGGGATTTGGTGTGGACTTCTTGGGAAAGTTGGGAGTTAGGAGATTTGGTCATATATATAATAAGCCTTATGGAATATCTTCATGAAAATGTGAAATAAACCAATCCATATGAATGTGAATTAAAACATTAGCAGAGTTAATAAAATTTTTTGACGCCACCAGAGTTAATAATTAAGCATAGAAACTTTGGTACCAAATACAACTATTAAATAGAAAATAAAATTCAGCAACAAAATATCACAACTTATTTAAAAAAGCACGGCTCTGAAGGAATAAGGTACTGCTTAGAGCTAGTTACAAACACAAACTAGAATAAACACTGGTATTTTTTTTTGAAGAAAGAATAAACACTGGTATTAAAAACACACATAGAGGCATAGATATATGTTTAAGTTTGCAGTTCAGCATCTTTATTTATATCACTTCATTTGGTGGCTGCCAAAAGAATACCACCCCATGGAAAGTCCGCCAACTAATGTAACAAACACTTCGATGATTGAGTTAGCTGATTGAAGATGCATCAGAATGGCCAAAAAGATAAGCATAGCTTTCTGCATACTGGTAAATGGTGCACCAACAAGAATCATTACAGCAACAGCACAAACAAACATCATAAAACCGAACAACCCAAGCAAGGATGACCATACAGAAAGGCGGCCATCGTGTTCTTTGTGAAGTGACGGGACATGGATAATTGATAACTGGCTGTTCCATATGTTGTAGAAAATACCAAGAAAGACAATGGTTGAGACTACAAAAGATGAGAGACGTTGCACGATTTCCTTATGCATGTGCTGGTTGTATTCATATATGTAGTCATGCTTAAACTCGGGGTCTCTTGATATGTTTCTATTAGACCAATGCAGTTCATTGTTATCCATCTGTGAGAACATGCTTCCTGTAATGCTCCTTTGATTGTCCTTTTTTACCCAATTGATTGGAAGCCTACTTCCAGGGAATGCTGTAAAATGGTTTTGTGGGCACTCTCCAAAACTACACTGAAAATCACTCTGCAGTGCATGAAATGAAACAACATATAAATAGTAGTAGTAATAAATCACATAAAGTAACAAACTTATCAACTTACCCAGATACTTGAAAGGTTCCGCTGACGAACATATTTGTAGCATGATAATATTTCAGCTATATCAAACCAAAACTGTTTTTTAGTTTTCTTTTCAGCATGCTTGCTCCTTATATATTGAGCTAATCTTCGTTTTGCTTCAGCAACGGGATTCTTCTCATCAAACTCGCGTAGGAGGCGGGTTAAACGAGAATATGATGCCTATCAATTATATGAATATGATAACATGTACTTCGCGTGGTCAAATAAAAATAACCAATACAAAAGGAACCTCCGTAGTCTAAGCTTAGCTACCTAAAATGTCCATCGACGGGACCAGAGAGCTTAATCAAAATACATACATCTTACAAAAGAAAAAGATAATAATCTGATTGCTACAACTGTATATATTAAGTTGAGTATTGATTAATCGTGATATATATGGTTGTTATATATGGACTAGATAAGCCAATATGAACGTCTGTTCAATAAATTTGATGAAAATGGAGATGGGAAGATATCACCGGCTGAGTTACGACAATGTGTGGAGGCCATCGGTGTGAATTTATCTGCAGAGGAGGCAGTGGCAATTCTAGATACGAACGGTGATGGACTGTTGGCGTTTGATGATTTTGTGAGGTTTGTGGAAAGATGGAACGAGGAAGATAAACAGAATGACTTAAAAGAGGCTTTTCAAATGTATGATGAGATGGTTCATGATTATGTTTTTAAGGTGAGTCGTCTTATTATAAGTAAAATACTCATTAAGAATACTTGTTAAACAATCAAATAAAGTAATAATGTCTGATAGCATTTCTTTTTTTTTTCATCTTTACTTTGGAAGAATGGGATGGAACCAAATTTTCGCTTTTGTTCTATACATTGCAATCTAAACAACAATTACAGTGTAATTTTATTTTGTTTGACTAGTTATAAATTGATATTTCAAACTAAGGATTTCATCGAGGCTGGCAGGGGTGGAGAGTACGTACTACTCCTCTTTCCATCCTCGTCAATCAAAATACTCCCCACCCAAGTTCTCCGCCTTGGAATCATTTCCCTCCTCGGTTTCCATGGAAATACCCACTTATTGATCCAAATGGACATTTCTATTTGAAACATAACTGCAATAATTAGATTTTGTGGTTCTTGCAAATACAGTTCTTTGGAAATCGGGATGCACGTCGATGGATTATGAGAAATTATAAGTCTGCGCTTGTTTGGAGCAATCTTAAGGTGAGCCATATTTTTCTTTAGCTTTCTACTCTACTCATATTTTGTTACTAGATTCTATCATTGTTTTTTTTCTAAATAATCAGATGGTTAACATAAGAAGAGAAAAAATTAAAGCATTCATCGTAAAAAATTGATGGTATTTCTTGCTCTTCTTCAGGCAAATCGAGCACCTAATCAGCTTCCTATATCCCGGAATGATTTGAAAAACTCCTTACACCATAAGCCTTTTCTATGTTTTGCACTTGGGAGTATACTTGACATTTCTCCACAACAACATGGGATTTTGCTGATGTTATTCGGTAGCATCTTAAGTTACCTTGCAAAAAACTCTACTAGTACTCCATTTGAATTCCGAGTTGGAAAGACCACAGACACACCACAATCACTTATAAGCTTGGATGAAGCATTTTATGCTTTCATGCCAGAAATGGCACATATCACTATGTTCATAATAAGCTATATTATGACTTGGATGTTGGTTTTGCCACTACGACCAGGAGTGCAGATGTTTTTGGTGCTACTATTGATTTCAGCACCACTTTTCTATTTTCCCGAGTTGGTCCGTAAGGCTTCAACTTCAGGGGTTATTGTGACTTGCAGCGGCTTATTTAAGCTACCTCTCATTGGGTTTACTACTTTGGCTGCTTTTGGCATTACCCTTATTTTTGGGTTAATGGCATTGCTAGTGGTTTACTTGAACAAGAGATTCATACATGGGACACCAACAAGAGGTCAAGATATTGAAGTTACCGATGGGTTGTTGTCTGTGATATCGAATGTTTGATTGACCATATTATAGTCTTTTGACATCAAATGTTTGATGTTGATGAGTACATTTGTCTTTGGTTTGTTTGTGTGCAAAAACATTTCTAATAGAGAGAAAACAAGTAACCCGTATTAGCTAGGTTGCATAGTGAATATTAAAAAGTTGACTACATAGTGACATGTATCATCTTTAAGCAACTCTTAATCAATTTATACTTCCGTATGTTAATTCTTGAATTTGAACTTCAATTGTCTTAAACTATTCGTCTTTAGAATAAGGCAATTTGTTTAGATTTTACTCTAGAAGTAAAAAATCAGACACCCACCAAACAACGCATATTTTTGTACCTAAATATTTGCACTCATTTATCCTGTAAATGCTAGTTGGTAGCTTCATGGATATTGGAATGCAGAGGTCATGAGTCTAGCCACTAGACTACTTGACAAAAAAAAAATATTAACTCTTAATTTATTACAAATTAAAATACAAATTCGTTCATTTTAAATTGTCCAAAAAATATTTAAAATTTTCAATGTTAATACTTAAATATATAAATTTAATTTGTATAGATGTAAAATTTGCCATTGTCAACATATCTCAATCATTCATATGTTTAACTTTAAAACTAGTAATAATTAAAGTCAAATAGTTTTAATCATCTAACATTTATAAATGACAAACACTTTTAAAGGACTTTAGTCTTTTACATTAACGGTGTACATAAAATTAGGAAAATGCTAACAAGTGTTTTAAAGATACTTGTTTAGAAGTTTAAAGTAGAAATTTTATCTTAAAAATTATGCATTTAAGACATTGAAATAACAAAAAAAAAATTTATTTACATAAAATTTATCATTTATTTCTATTTTTGAATCCTTAACTAATATCTTTAGAGTATTTGTTAACCTAACCCATAAAATTATTGTCAATCTTTTCACATTCATATCTAGGTGTCAAATTTGGTTTACAAGAATCAAATTGCCTTATTCTATATTTCACATGGAAAACCTTTCATTAAAATTTATTTATATAACAAGTAAATATCATGTACAAAAAAAAAATATCATACCGCCCCACTCTTTGTTTTATTTTTGTACCAAAATAAATAAATTGTGTCATAAGAATTCCAACATTAGTTCTTGAAAATATAAACTCAGCATTTGGATTTAAGTGGGTAATGAACTCTACAATTATAAATTGTTTAAAAAAATCTTAGGTTGATTCGCATACTTACTTTTCGATAGAAATTTGGATTACACATTTCCTCCGAGAATCGAATGGTTAATGAAAAATACACAAAGTACAAGGGTATATTTTATTTGGGTTAAATATATTTATGGTCCCTATAAATATACAACCTTTTCGTTTTAGTCTCTCTAAAAAATTTCTTCAACATTTAGTCCCTATAAAATTTTCAATCACCACTTTTGGTCCCTATTTTTAAGTTAATTTTTGT
>Ga0315913_1008099_pt1 | contig 12509 bp, 10 predicted proteins | sample MpolsnodulesMG_FD_207736 | JGI IMG/M metagenome (GOLD analysis project Ga0315913, IMG submission 207736) | Medicago polymorpha root nodule microbial communities from Los Angeles, California, United States - small nodules | ecosystem: Host-associated > Plants > Roots > Nodule | place: USA... | reverse complement strand
AAATACGCAATTTGCGGCAAGAAAATATATAATGATAAAGTCCGTAAATCATCACAAACCTTTCGAATGACAATATAATCCCCAACTGATAAATTCAGTTCAACTTCAGACTCAGCATGATAGGGAAACAAAACCTGCATGAGTAAAATGCACACCAGAAAGTAAGGTAAGCTAAACAGTCAATTATTTTTCAACACATTATTTGCAACTTTACAAGAAATGGTCTAACCTCTCCTAAGAAGTAACCCATACTGTCTGTTATGCCATTATGTTCCTGAGAAGCATAGACACCATTCACTTCTTCATATGGTGGAGGTGGCGGCATGCTGTTATCCACACTAGGTGTAGGTGGGGCCTCAATACGCTGCCGTTCTGATATCATCTATCATTACATAAAAACATAACACAATCATATCTTGATATCAAAAGATAATTCTGAGACAGTCAGATGACATCACATATACATCACTTGCCTCTCCCTCAAGATGATCAAGTATTTGGAGCACTCTTTGATGATAGGCACGCTCTGCTTCAACCTTCATAATCAGAAATAGATTGCTATTTTTAAGTGGGAGGAATAATATATTATACTTCATACATTTCACAAGAACCGAATACTGCAACACCATATGGTGAAGCTGTAATACCATAGCTATAAGACGCTGTAGTGTTAACCTCTGTTGCTGTGCTTCCACAGCCGTCATTGCTGCAGCTGCTTCCTTCCCCAATATGGCCATGTTTGACTTCAGGTCTTGGAGCTTTGTTTCAGCTGCTTCCAGTTTCATAATATTTTCAGCATTGCCTGGTGTTTCCCTTACTTTTGCCTGGCGCTTAGAAACTTCAATAGCCTGTATAGGTTTCAAAGACAGAGTAATTACAAAGTTCATAGAAACAAAAAATTATTTATGAACTATTTACTTGTTCAGACAGTTACCAAAAAGAAAAAGAAAAAGAACTGGTAAATACTGAAAATGAAAATCAAGATACCTGGGCTTCAGCATCCTGTCGCATTCTGTCATAACGTTGAGCAAGATGCCTAGCATCCTCCAAAGGAGCACCCATCACCATTGCTCTTAAGGGCTCTGCAACCTAAATATCAGCCAATACTTCAATGTTCAAATAAAGACAACAAGCAACCATACACAGGATATGTTGGCATATAAATAAATATTGTGAGAAAGACGAACTCAATGAATGTATATGGATATGAAATAATTACTCAGTTAGATTTAATATTGGACTTGGACCTGGCGTCAATATTTACTCACAGTCAGGTTCATTAAAATTGAAACAATTCAACAAGGGGGAGAAACCAAACATAACTCATGTAAATCCGGAGTGAAATATCTATAGTTATGTATATCCAACTCAGGAAGAAATCCAAGAATTACATTTTCATGTATGAAGCAATATTTGAGCCCTGAAATCACACAATTACAAGTGGTGACTATCCGATGGCTCATGTATAGAACTAAGGAAAAATCTTGACCAATGCAGTATAGTCAAATCCCAGATCATTTTAAAATAGAAACCAACCCTACCTGTATCAAAAAGAAAACAATATTGGGTACCCACATTTGAAATTGGTAAAAAATATTGGCTACCCAAACCTAAAAATGGGTTTTGCAATTCTTGTCTGAACCTCTCAGGGAATCACAAAAATCTCACGGCCGCTGCATGGTGTGGTTAACTAATCCACATTAGTTTTTTTAAAACAGATTATCAAACCAAACCAGATTGCTTTTTTGAAACCGGCTTATTTTTCATAAACCAATTCAGAACCGATTTTTGTTTTTAAAATCAGCCTGAGGTTTTTAAACAAATATAAAAAAACCCAAAAGATATACACCAATAAACAACAAAAGACCAAAAGACAAGTCTAAAAATATTAAAATAAACATGAGCCCCCATTTGGAGTTGGCCTAGTGGTTGGCTTGGGATCTTGGAGTTTGCTCCTCTCAAGGTCTCTGGTTCGATTCCCTCTGGTGCCAATTTCGGTGGGCAAGTGGCTTTAAATGGAGCCCCCGCAAATGGGCGGTGGGATTGGTCCCCTTGGATTAGTCGGTCCTTGGATCGGATACCAAGTTTTCAAAAAATAAATAAATAAACATGAGCCAGAGAACAAGCTTTGAATTTTTTTGGAGGCCTTGAAACCAATCTCCTCAGCACCATTAGAATGTTTTTGATATGCATGCTTGACTTTTATTTTTCATAAAACTATGAATTAAATCAATAATGCAATGGTTATTGGCTAAACAATAGAATCAGAAGCATTTCCTCTGTGTAATTAACTATTATACTGCACCTGTAAAGGCTGAAGATTACGAGGTTTCCCAAGGTTATCTGCAGATTGTTTTTGCCGGCCATGTGTAATTTTAGTGTTAAATTTAACTAGCTAAATCTCTTCTGTCGCTAAACCTCAATGCTTTGAATTGCATCCAATTATGATCGCTTTGAATTGGTGTAACAATGCAAGTTGGGACTCTTTTAGGGATAGAGAGACAGGCTATGCTGAACAAGAGTTTACCCCTTCTGAGAGTTATAAAAGCATTGAACACGTTGTAATTTAAGAATATTGATACTTATATCCTTTGTAGGACAGCTAAATATAGGCATTTCAAATGTCCAGAGTGCTGGCCTTTTTGTCAAAGTGTAGGGACTTTTGCTTTATTTTCCTGCATTTTTGGGAAATAGTGGCTGTTTTCTTGTGATATTGATATAATATTGGATTCTAATAATTGTACTGAAACAATTATACTAGTTTTAAACAAGTTCTAGAAAATTGGTTTTAAAATCTTTTTTGAAAATTATACCAGTTTTAAATCAGATTTGGAAAAACAGTTTATGATAAAAACTAGTAATCACAAACCGGTTATAAAAACAAAACCAATTCTAAACAAACATAGAACCAGTTTGAAAAAATAAATCAGTTTAAAAAACAACACCATGCACAGGCCTATGCAACACCATATTTATAGGGTGGATTTTAGGCGGGCTGACATAATCCACCTTCCACCATACACCATCAACGTCAAAATTTTCTATCACTTCTCCCTTTCAGATAATAAATAGTCTATTTATTAAGTGTATAATATGTAATAGAAGCCAAATCGAATAGATACCAATACTTAAATTATGACTTTCAAGTGAACAGACTACTGTAGAAGATTCCGGAACTGCCAAAAACAAAAATAGAAAACAAAAGAAAGCATACTCGTGATTATAACCTAGCATGGTGAAGCTTGGATTAAAAATAAGCCACAAGCTAAAGAGGAACATAAACAGCATCCATCCACGCAATGATAATTTAACATTACAGTGGTCAGTATTGATGTCAAACTTGGCCCCAAACTTGGCCAAATAACCCTATGACGTGTGTGTGCGCGCGCGCATATATATTTGGGTGTAGATACCTGTGTGCCAAGAGCTTTTAGTAAGTTCCCACGTTCCTTCTCCATTTGTGCACGGGCATGTGCATAATTTAGCGCAGCTCTTGATAATGTGCTACCACTGGTACAAGTATTTTCTGAACCATATTTCCTGCTATCTTCTGACAACTTCGTTCCTATTAAATAACGTGTATAGAATTAGAAATTCAATGACAATATGATAGAAACTGGTATTGATACTGCGTAAATATCCTTTACAACAAAAAAGTACTGCTTAAAAATGGAAATACGAATAATATAATAGAATAAATGCATAAATATAAGATATTAAAAATAGAGAGGATACGTCAACTCTACACTCCCAAGCTTGCCAGCCAGAGGTTCATCATGTACTAAGTTCTATAAACTAACTGCAAAGAAAATTTTACGAGAGCTTCACCAACCAATATTGCTAACCTATTTCAACTTGCTTTGATCCAGTAACAATATAACCTTCTACTCCACGGACAATATCCCTTTGATAATGCTGAAAGAAATCAATACATGTCATTATCAGTAATGAAGGAAGGGTATAGGTTAAAGTGAAACACAACAAAATTAGAGGATTGGTACAGAGGAACTAAGTAACCTTTCCTGCACGTGTGGATATGTAAAGCTTCTCAAGCTTCTGATGTTGTTGAAGCTCTACCTCATCAGTAACCATATTATCCGAACCTCCATATCCCCCAGCCCCAAACTGTTTCAGCACAGCCTAAACCACAACAAAAGTGATTAGTAGTTATTAACACCTCGATAGAGTAAGCTAGCGAAAGTAAGAAACAATTGAGAAGTATAGCAAGAAATGAATTGAATATTGTCATCGAAATTAACATAAGTAACTTCATTTGAGAAATGAGGGAATAAGTACAGGCTGCACGGCTTAGGATGCAAAAAATTACATCTTTGTGGTAAGCTTTTGTTGGATGAATCTATGCTTAGGATGCTAAAGCAGACTAATCTATTAATTAATTTAATCGAGTTGGAATCTATTAGATGGTAGCAGCTCAAGATTAAACTAATTATTATTGTTTAAGCAGTACAAAATGAAATGAAATGAAATGAAAGGCGAAGAAGAAACCTGTTGTTGTCGAGCGACTTGTTCTCTGAGCTTGGAGGCTTGTTTTCTGATAGCTTCCATTCAATTCAATCGAAAGCGAAGAAGAAGCCTGTTATTGAATCTCACGCACGCACACTTTTCAGACCAAGACACCACCACCAACACGGTTTATAGTTGTACCAAATCAGAGAGAGAGAGAATACAAACACAGGGTTTTCAAAATCAAAATTAAATATTGATTGAAAATACTATGCTCCGTCTCTTTTCATATTACCAGTTTACAAAATTCACCCATTAGTAAGAATGTTTTTTTTATTTTAAGGGGAGAGTATTAAGTAAAGATCTTTGAATTTTTTTTTTAAAGAAAAATAATGATTACACAGCTTTTGATCCGGTGGCTAGAATTTAATAAGCGGGGTGTTCAGGGTTCAAACCCCGACCCTGCATATAATAATGTATGTTCTTATCAACTGAGTTATGCTTATAAGGATGACATTTTTTTTTTACTAAGGGGATAAATGACTATTATTAAATTATCCTTTGAATATTAACATGTTAATGTTAACGTTTTATATTCTAAGACCATCCACAACAGAACACCTTAAATTGAGTGCTTAAATTAATTTCATATGTCTACATCACTCATTTTACCGTAATACTTAATAAACACTAATTTCTTCCAACCCAACACCTTAAAAGAAATTATTAAATAAGTCTCACAAATAATTTTATATCATTACATTTTCAACAAAATTTATCTATTTTATTAAGATTTATTAAACATGACCTATGAAAAATGAATAGAGAAGGTGCTTCCATAACCACCTTTCTCCATAGCCACCCATGTATTATACTCCACAATGGGGGTGCCTATTTAATGTGGTGCTAAATAGGTGAAGCACCCACCATTGTGGATGGTGTAAGGTACTTTAAAAAAAGTACTCTCTCCGGTTCTTTTTATAAGAAAAAAAACCAAAAATCATCAAAACCAAGACAATCATTAGTGATTGTAATTTTTTTGAGCGTTTGTACAAATATACCCTCATAAAAATTTGTGAAGTATTAAATATACCCACTAATATTAAAAAGACAAACATTAAATGAGGGTTAGAAAAGTCATTTAAACAATAAATGTATCTTTTTTTTTTGAAAGAAAGCATGCTTATAGCATTTCATTGATAATAAGAGTTTCAATACAATTGGGTATGTCATAATAAACGGCAAGACTGGCTAAAGACGTGGTCTCTCTTGCAAGGGCATGAGCAACGACGTTGGCTTGTCTCCTACTTCACCCTAGAACTAGAGAAGAAAACACTAAACAACAAACGACAAAAAGAAATAATACAACCAAATTTGGACAAGTCGTTCCCGGTAGAAAGGAAGACATCAATTGTCAACTTTGAGTCTGTTAACAATAAATGTACCTTAAAGTTGTGACTTTTTCTTGTATATAGGACCAATTTTTTTTTTTTTGGAAATTTTCATATAAATAGGAAAGAAATGAATTGTAGATAATAGGCCCTGTTTTGTTTGAGCTTATGAAAAATAGCTTATGCAAATAAATAAGCTTTTATTTTAATTTATAAACTCTCACTGACGAAAATTGGATCTTCATAAACGGGTTTTTCATAAACTACTTTAAAAACTTATAAATAATACATATCACAAGCTTGTTTTATATAAGCTCCAAGCTAGTGCAAACGGGCCCATATTACACATGCATGTTAGTCCTACGGCGTAAATATCATCTTGAAAAATAAATAAAAATTTAACGTTTCTCACCCCTCACCACGACAACTCGCGTTTTCGCGGCCTTAAATCGCGTTTTTGCAGCCGCCAATCATCTCCTCCGTTTTCAATCTCCGGGTTCATTTCCTTCCCTCATCCCTGCCTATCCATCCGTAGAAACTTCGCCAAGTAGTGGTATGTATGTGTTCGTGTTCCTTTTCCCCTTCCCTTCAAATCCAAACCCTAATCTGTTTTATTTATTTTTTATTATGTACATGTTCTTCTGCTTGTTAACTTAATGGTTACTGTTATTGTGTAAACAAATAACAGAGATGTCTGAGAAATTCTCACCGGCACTTCGAATTGGAGATCTCAACGATTTCATTGCACCTTCACAGGCATGTATAGTCTCCCTCAAGGGATTCAGTAAGACCGACAAGAAAAAGCCCGATAAAGTTGAGGTATTTATTACACTGTCTCGAGATTTCTAAATGAAAATTTTCATTTTTTATTTTTATTTTACTTTCTTTTTTTGTAACTATAGGTGTCAATCGCTGACAGACATGTGAAGTCAGAACCTGTTAAAATTTCGCTCAAGGATTGTTTGGCATGCAGGTTATCTATCTTTCCAATTTTCGTCTCTGTTTAGAATTGGCTGGTGTTATTGTTTGTTTACTATGTATGTATTTAGTAAATATACAGAGTAAGAAATACCTAGTCTCTTAATCTTAGAGTGATTTAGAGATGAGGACATTACTTGGGATTTTATACGAATCTGAGAGTAGTTAAGCTGTCAGAAAAGTAAATACGAGAGAGAGCTTCTGGCGATCAAAAGCAAAGTAAATAGAGAGAACACCAGCGTATCATACTGATCAACTTCCTTGTTGTGAAGGGTGTAAGTGTACGAAGGAGGTTATTGTTTGTGTTGACCGATGACTTTGAGCGGGGTTTTCACAGACCTGAGTTAGTTTTGGAGCCACAGTGGTTCTAAATTGCTGGTTTCGGGCAAGAGCAATGAGATTCATGGTGAAGGATGTGCTGGTTGCGGGCGGTTCTGTTCACATGCGATTGGCTTGGTGATACGTACCTTATATGTACTTGTAGGCCTAATAATCCAAAAGCCCAATTAGAGAAGGAATAAGAGTTAGTGAGCGAGGTTTTCCTATTTTCCAGGGATTCGATTATATGAGGGAGAGAGGCTAGGCCGTGAGGGTCATTCATGCAATTTATAGTAAGGTCTGTTATTTTTTATTTTTTTTAAACACCCAATGTTAGTAGTTAGTTGTTAGATTGGTATTTTTCTCCTTCGCTCTGGACCTCCAACTCTTTTAACCCTTAAGCTCAAACTAGTTGAGCTACCCAAACCCCCTCGGTAGTAAGGTCTGTTGGGAGATAACATCTCTCTGGTAGGAGTCTCTCAGTCTGGAACTTTCCATTTTCTGTTTCTAATCCTTTGAGCCCATATTTTCATTGAATAATATACATTTTTCTTGATTACAGTTTCCAGAGTTCTAACACTTGCTCTGAAAGTATTGGCTATGATTTTTTTTTGTCAAGTGTCGATTTTACTGGTCAAGAGAGGTTGTGGATTCATGTGAATGGATTGTTTTGGGGGACCACGTCTTTCTTCTACTTTCACCCCCGGACAATTCAGAAAACTGTCACGTGGGAACCAACGAAATCACAGTTTTTTGTGATGCATTCAACCCTATGATGTTCTGGTTCAGTGGAATTATTTTTTCAGTTTACAAATAAGTATGTCTGAGGCTCTGAGCGAGGTCAATAGGTATCTGAGACAATAAAGGGCTCGAGTTGATTCTTTACAATTTGCAAACATTTGAAAAGAGCGCATAAAGAAATGAAGCTTGCTTTAAGCTTTAGATGTAGTTATAAGTTTCATCCTGTATTTTCTCCCTATAAGGTTCATTAAAAGTTTGACGTTGTCTGTGCTTTAAGTCTATGACATAGTTGATAATGTCAAAGTATAAGTTACTGTTTTATATGGGATTATAATTTGTTTGTTTGGTAATACAGTGGATGTGTCACATCAGCAGAGACGGTTATGCTGGAGAAGCAAGGTTTGGATGAGTTTCTGTCCAATATTAATAAAGGAAAGGCAGTGATTGTGTCTGTTTCTCCACAATCAAGGACTTCTATTGCAGCGCATTTTGGCATTTCTCCTGTCCAGGTGACACTTTGCTCTTGCTCATAATTTCTTTCAGTTTTTTCGTAATTCATCTTTGAAATAAATATGGGATGCAAAATAGCGAACTCTTGATCTCCCTGGGTTAAGTGTAAAACTTCTGATATTTCAGGCTTTCAAAAAACTGACTAGATTTTTCAAATCATTGGGAGTGAGGGCTATTTTTGATACAAGTTGCAGTAGAGACTTGACCCTGGTCGAATCTTGTGTGGAATTCATCACAAGGTATAGACAGAATCAATTGGTAGATGACGAGAGGAGTAAGTCTAGCCTACCCATGATTGCATCAGCATGCCCAGGTATGGAAATTCAACTTATCTCAGTTTTGGCAATTGTTTATGTGAAGTGTGAAGCATATATATTGGATTCCAGATATGACTTGGTTTTAAGATTGTTTAAACTAGACATGGATTCTCATGGGTTCTCTTTTATGCTATGTTTGGATGAGAAAAGAAAGTTAAAGGAAAGTAAGTGAAAGGAAAGAAAGTGGATAGAAAATGAGTAGGAAGTGAGATGATTTTTTGGTTGTTTGGTTTGAGTGAAGGTGAAAAGAAAGCGAAGGGAAAGAAAGAGGTGTATTTAGTAAATGACATAGATACCCGTATATTAAAATGAGATATATTATTTATTTCTGTGTAGGTATAATGTATTTATATAATATACTGTAAACATACCGAACAAAAAAGAAAATTGAACGATTTTTTTTAATTAAATATATGTGAACTTTTCATAATAATTGTTGATTTTATGAAGATAAAACACAAAAGGAACACATGAAGAATGTTATATGTGAATCATCAAAAGCAAGGGCACAAATGTCCTTTCATGGATTTATATCAGCCTTGAATACTTTCTTCCCAGTTTTGGGCGGAATGCTTTATGTGCATGGGGCCTACCAAAACTAGCTGTTCCTTCCTTTCTGACAGTGAATCCTAACGGTGGAAGGATGTTGGTCTCCATGCTTTCTCTCCTTCCACAATCAATCCTTCCTACTATCTCTTGAACCAAACGCACAGTTAGAGTTAGTACTTAGGAATCTCTTTCTTGTTGAATGATTGGTGAATTGATTACAATCCCTAGAATGTATTTATAAACATTCAATTAGACCCAGGTTGCTACTCTTAAGGTGACCGACACTAGTCAATCAGATGGTTACAGTTCTCTAATTGTTAGCAGTTAGTTACAGGTAGAAGATAGGATAGGGAAGACCTATTGCAAGCTCTAATGAGCTTGCTTAGCTATGCTATCCTTCAATACTTTGCACATGGATAGTGACACAGCATTAACCAAAATCTAAGAAAAAAACACAGTACAGTGTATTAAAAATTATGCAAGGCATTAACTTATCAGTAAATATATTTTGAGGGGTTATAGATGAATTGTCTTTGAACTTGGGCAGAAGGTGTGTAGATATGTTGGATAATATGCTTTTTTTATTCTGGATTTAGAATTAGGAAATTGAATTGGAATTCCAGGACGTTGTATTTACTGTGATCTATGCGTTTTACAGACATGGCTCCCCATTTATGCTATGATTTATTGGTACAATTTCCATTTTGAGTTGGAAATATGGCACGGAGTATAATTACTTTTCAATGTTCAGAATAGGCTTTAGTGATGTGTCCTGGGTTGAGGAGGAAATATACTTACCTATTGGTTATTGGTGTGAACATATGCAGGTTGGATATGCTATGCTGAAAAGCAACTTGGATCCTTTGTTCTACCTTACATTTCATCAGTGAAGAGTCCCCAACAAACAATTGGAACTATCATAAAGCGTTATGTATGCCAAGATATGGAACTCAGGTTGTGATTTAACTCCAAATAATAATTTGAGAAAGGGAAAACACATTCATTTACTCTGAAATTGAAATTGTGGGGTCATCTAATCTTTTGATGATATCTTACAACCTATGTTATGTTTGGCATGCCACAATCCCTAGATTGATATGCTTAGTGAAATGCTTGATTAATTTTTCAACAGGCCAGAAGAAGTATACCATGTCACCGTGATGCCTTGTTATGATAAGAAGCTAGAGGCTTCTAGGGACGACTTTGTTTTCCAATTAGACCCCCATGCTGAAGGGCATGAAGGTGAAGTTAATATGATTTCGGAGGTAGATTCGGTATTGACAACTGGAGAGATTTTGGAATTGATTCAGGTTAAATTTTTATGCATACCATCTTTTTTTGTGAATTCTTTCACTTATTAACTGTATATTAAGTCATTTTTGGGGTTCAATCTTTCAGTCAAAAGAAGTTGATTTTAAAACCTTAGAAGAGGCTCCGCTGGATAAATTGTAAGAAACTTACAATTATTTCCTTTGCTTAAGTACTCATGATTGTCAAACAACGATGTTCTGACACAGTGTGGTGCTTGCAGGCTAACAAATGTTAATGAAGAAGGAGACCTTTATGGGGTCTGTGGAAGCTCTGGAGGTTACGCAGAAACCATATTCCGATATGCTGCCAAAACACTTTTTGGAAGACACATCGATGGCCCTTTGAACTTTAGAAACATTAGAAATTCAGATTTTCAGGAAGTTACTTTGGAGGCAAGTTCTTACAAACTTCTTTATATATAAAAGTTCTTTTGAGGAATATTGTTATCAGATCCTAGGACTTTTTAATATCTAACTATATAAAGAGTCGACATTTATGCATGCATAAATAACAAACTGAAGTGCCATCTGAGGAACCTTGTATGTTATGATGGTTGTTATCCACCTCAGGAAAGATTTTATTTATTGTATTTGACTAGTGCCATCTGAGGAACCTTGTATGTTATGATGGTGGATATCCACCTTAGGAAAGGTTTTATTTATTGTATTTGACTATAAACAAGGTTGTTTATCTACCTATGAAGAACCATTTCATAATGACAAAAAAATTTCGCACGTTTTACACGGCAATATGGTCTAAAACTCACCTCACTATTTCTTGTGAGTTATTATCATTCTGACATGAATACAAGTCCATGATTATTCCTCTCACCCTAACGTTATGCTTGTTGTTATGAAGACAAAATTTAAGGGCTCGCTGTCCGGTATAGCTCGAGTTTGTTTCTCTAGACCCTCAATCTCTGCTTGTTGTTTTGAAGATAAAATTTAGGGGCTATTCATTTTGTTATATATATATATAATTTTAAAAATGTAATATCATATTGTTGTTAAAATTGGGCCCTTAGGTTTTGTTTCTTTATTTAGGGTCTATTTGGGAGTTTAGGTGGGGAGGGCTTTGAAAGAAAGGAAAGATGAAGTGGAAGGAATGGAGGGCTTTGGGAGGGGAGAACTTTTGGGGGTTTATTTTTCTTTGTAATACAAAATCCTCTTAATTTGGGGAACTCAAATTGTATTGGAAGAGGATTTTGGGGGCTTGGATAATTTTCCAAATGCAATGTATGTTCTTGTAATAATACTCTCAATATTAAAAATATATTGATAATCATAAGCATTCATTAATCATTTCTACAAAAAAACACTAAAAAAATGTGCAAGATTTCTCTATTCTTTTCTCTATACCCCTCGCTCCAAAGCACTCCCTCCCCTCCAAAGTCCCAAACTGAGTCTAGGGTTTTGATTCCAAAATCAGATTTTGTAAACTGGAGTTAGTTCTTATTACTCCCTCCGTTTCAAAATGAGTGTCATTTTAGCCAAAAATAAATTTGTTTTAAAATGAAAGTCACTTGCACTTTTCAATGTAGGATTATTATTTTACTTCCAATTGTACCCTCTAATTAATTGAGTGTACACTACTTCCTAAACATTACACCAAAGGCTAGTTTAGTAAAATGTCATGTCTTTTGACATCATTATTACATTTCTTAATTTATGTGTAAAAATCTTAAACGATACTCATTTTGAAACGGGGGTATTTGTTATTTAGAGATTTCATTCAATTTTGGATTATCCTGTTCCAGCTTAGAATATGATACTTTATTTGGTTGTTTGGAAATGTCAGGTCCATAATAAACAGTTGAGACACCTCTTTTATAAATAATATCAATAATAGATAGATTAATAGATAATAATAATAATATATATATATATATATATATATATATATATAATTCAGAAAGTGTTTGCATCCTATG
>Ga0315913_1008098_pt1 | contig 12509 bp, 11 predicted proteins | sample MpolsnodulesMG_FD_207736 | JGI IMG/M metagenome (GOLD analysis project Ga0315913, IMG submission 207736) | Medicago polymorpha root nodule microbial communities from Los Angeles, California, United States - small nodules | ecosystem: Host-associated > Plants > Roots > Nodule | place: USA... | reverse complement strand
TGTGCTTGAGTAATTTGAAGTCTCGTGCTAGTTGTAGCATTGAGCAGTTGTAATCAGATATTACATTCTTAGTGAACTCTCCTTGGAAGTGCAAGGGGGACATGACTACTTCCGGTTTGTGGAAGGAACCTGTATAATTGCTTTGTGTCTTTCCTCTCTCTCTCTCTCTGTTTTATCCGCTGCATTTAGATTCTAATTATCACTTCAGAAGCTGAACTCTATTTGCTTCTGATCAGTGACTTCAGTAGGAGAAAACGAAGAAAAAGTAAACACAATTCAACCCCCTTTTTTGTGTTTTTCTCACCTTCAATATCATGATTCAATTCTTTGTTTGGTGCGCCAACAAAAAATGATAAGTTTTAATCAATTCTAATCATTTCCCATTTCCCTTTTGTTATTTTAATCCTTAGATTTTGATGGGTTAGGATAAAACCTTTCACGCACATCATTCTTTCTTCACTCCATAACACTCTCTCTCTCCCTCTCCCTCTCCCTCTCCCTCCCTCTCTCTCTCTCTCTCTCTCTTATGAATCGCTTCCTTATCCATTTGTTTAATCCTATTTCTTTGCTTAGGGTTGAATTTGAATTTTTGTTGATTGTAACACCCTACTCTATTAAAGCGATAAAACACGTGAATAATACAATTATTCAAGAAATAGACGCTACCTCTTCAATAGATCTCAAAACAACATGTATATATAAAATTTCTCAACAGTCGCAGCGGATATATAACATACATCTCCAAAATATACACGACATAAACTCATACATACGTCATCATATAAAATCTCCAAATCCCGACATATGGGTAAAATCTCAACAACATAATAAATCTAGGATAACATAAGACCGACATCCTAATCAAAGCCTAATCTAAGACTCTAACAGATAAACAGAGGAAGCTCCCGCTATACTCAAGAAACTCAGCAAGCACGCTAAAAGATCAATCATGCACACCGTCTACCCATTCATACAAATAGGTAGGCGGTCCACCACAGACCACTAGGGGTTAGCTTGACATCAATCATAATCAGACATAAATAATTGCAAATGTATTCAATAAATTAAACTTCATGTAATTCAACTTCAACATTATTCTTTCACATAAGCAATTCACCACAACGCAATTACGTAGGTCACAAATCACATCAAACACCAAGTGCAAACACAACTAGGACTCATGCCAAGACATGTTATGTACCTAGACGTGACTTCTGTATGCACACGGTACGATCAACTACGACAAAGTCGTCAACTAATGATGCAACAAAAACATCATCAACGTCACCAATACAGATATAAAATCCATCAACCCTAATCATGTATGCATGAATATAGGACCCAACACTAATGCATTATCATTACCAATTAGGGTTGGGAGTCCCAATTAAAAGTTCAAGATATACATTTATGACAAAAACAAGAAAAAAATTTGAATTATGTTACTCGAGTTACGAGTTGAACCTAACGAGTCGAACTGAATTGCTCGAGAACTTTAAACACTTTAAACAAGCCGAACTCGAGTTAAATAAAAAGGTTCATATCAAACTCAAATCAAGTTCTGAGCTGAGACAATTTTTATCGAGTCGAACTAATTCAACTCAACTCGACTATTTTTCGGTCCTAGTTGGGACTAAATTAAAAAATATTCATATTTTGAGAGGTGGTTAATTTGAGTAAGATCCGACCCACCAAGCAAAACCCCGAAGGTTTATCTCAAGGAAAAACCCAGAAACGAAACAGTAACGACGCCGTATCAATGGCTTCTTCACTCTTCCATTTCCTACTACATCACCAAAAACGTTCCCTCTGCACCAAAATCTCCTCTTCAAAATGGAAAGTAAAACAAGTCACAATCTCCAACTTCAACGAATCATTAGAGGAAATCAAAACCCACATCTCAAATTCCGATTTCATCGCCATTTCAATGGAGAAAACTGGTTCTTCTTCCACTACTCCGTGGCACCGTGTTCAGCCTTTCGATACGGCGGAAACCGCTTATCTGAAAGCTAGTCAGTCTGCTCAGCGGTTTCAGCTTCTTCAGTTCGCTGTCTGTCCGTTTTCTGTTACAGATTCTAACAACCTTGTTGCTCATCCGTGAGTTCTTCTTACTACAACACTCATAACCGTTTTTTTTTTCAATTTTAAGTTGATTATTGTAATATTTATTATTAGAAAGTGTGAATCATAGTATTAATTAGGAAATGCTAGTTTTTGTTGATTATCTAAAGTTTAGATGAGTTTGGTCTTAGGCTCCTACTGGTTTGAGCTAAGCTATGAAGCACGGACACTCCTCGGATTAGGCGTGTCCAAGTGTCTGACACATGCTGTGTCCGACGCCGACACTTGTAATTACACTGAATTATGTAATTTTCTCAAATTATTAGCAGTGTCGGCGTGTCAGTGTCTGTGTCCATATCCGTGCTTCATAGGAGCTAAGGGATAAGGAGTTGGAGGTCCTAGGCCGAACGATAAAAAAAACTAATCTGACAACTAATTACTAACATTTGTCATTTAAAAAAAAAAAGATGAGTTGGGTCTTGGGGCTCACCAACTAACGTTGACAGCAGGAGTTGAACTCATGCCTTGTGGGATATGAACCAACTCGTTACCAACTGGACTAACCTCGTTTGACTGGAAATGCTAGTTTTCTTTTGTTGTTGTACTTTTCGAATAAATTTGTAAAACTGTGGAATACATGCATTGCTCATAGTGTAATGGAAATAAATTAGTTTTACACTGACATTTAATTGGATCCTTTATATTGTGAAATTCTATTATCAATTATATAAAGTAGTTACATGAGTGCGATGCTGCCATGAAGCAGAGACACATGCACGGTACATGCATTGATACCATTTTGAATAAACCTTAAAGAATGTTTTGGCGCAGGCGTTATTCTTGGAGCTTAATGGCCGTAGACTTAACTTAAGTACATTAGTTTTACACTAACATCTTAAATGAGCAGTATTTTTGTCATATAATATCATCAGTTTTATAATGTTAGTTACAAGAGTGGGATAGTATATAGTGACAGAGACACAACATTGACACTAACATGTCGACACCAGTACTAATTTAAAAAATAGAAGTAACTGAATATAACCATGAGTGTATGACTGTGTTAGTACGTGTCGATACCAGACAAACCTTCAATATGAATTTTCGGTCATGAATAGGTGGGATGACATGAGAAAACAATGAATTTTCATTGGATTTCAGTGTAAAACTGGGTTAAAATGGCAGTTCATATCTTTTAAATCCTTATTCTTAAGAATGTAAAAAGTTTTAAAGTTCACCTAATTTCTAATAATCACAAATGTTGATGATATTGATCCATAGCTAGCAGATACATTGGTTGTGATAAAAATCAATGACCTGGACTATTTGTTGTTTGAAAGAATCAAAGTGCAGTTTTTGCATTCTTTGCAATGAATTTATTGTTGCCAAATTTTCTAGTTCTTAAATTTATGCTTCACTTTTTCTTTGTTTTTTCAAAATTGTGTTTTTTGTGCAGGTATAATTTCCTTTTGTTTCCAAGGGATGAGTTAAAACTTGGTATGCCTGCTTACAGTTTTTTGTGTCAGACGTCTCATTTGGCAACCATGGCTCGCCAGGGTTTTGATTTCAATGCTTGCATATATGAAGGTGTGAGGTTTTGTTGTACTTTATGTTTTTGTATATGTTTCTAATGGGATGCTTTTAATTTTAAAGTAACTATTACCAGGAATTTGAATGTAGGTTTGTTGTTTGCCTTTGTAGGCGTATTTTAGATAGTGCTTTGTTGTTCTACAAATACAATACTTTCATTTGCCCAAACTGGAATTGTTGTTCTGTTACCAATAAAAACTGGAACTGTTGAATTTCTGTGAAATTTATTTGGTTATTGTTTTACCTGCTGTTTAGTAATTATAGGGTACTAAGAAGAGTTTATTTGAACTTATCTTATCACATAAATATCTGTTAAGTGTTTAGAAGAGCTTTTGATGATATGTCCTTAACCTTAAGCTGTTGTCAGATTATTTTCATAAGCTTTGTAGGATAGTTTATAGAAACAACTTATAAAGAGCTTATGTAAAGTTTTCCCTCATTCTTTCTTCCATTAGAGAAACAACATAAGTAAGCACTTATACAATAAGTTGTATTAATTAAGCTGGTTACTCAAACTCCTCATGAGATTTATTAACAATGTCACATTTATCTCCTACGGTCATGTGCTTATATTTGTGCTAGTTTACTTTTAAATTTAATGCGCCAGTGAGCCAAAATAGAACTTTCATTCATGTGTTTTCTAATGTTGTTTGTTTCAAATATGGATACTTTGGAGAAAGGAGTTGGGTTTGTGTGGGTACTGTATTGCTGTAGTGTTTTGTTGCACTTGCATGTTAATATCCATGTTACTTTAGTTACCTATATGTAATGTGAGTCAGTAAAAGCTAAATTGGAAGGTTCTTCTGTCTCTTCTGGTATATGTGTTAATGCAAGGTGAAAAAGAAGAAGAAGGGTTACCATCATGCATCAGTTTCTTAAGCTTATTTTGCCATAAATTCGAAGTAGTGATTTCTCACTTGCTAGACACCTGAACAGATAATCTCTTCGACTACATACGAAAATGTTTTAGAATTCTATTATACACAGAAAAATGTATGTTATGCTATGTGAAATGTGAATTGAGGGTCTATGGTTCTGTTACTTATATCCTAAGACCTATGATCCATTTCAATTTGTGTAACAGGTATATCGTATTTATCTAGAGCACAAGAGTCAGTTGCGAAAATTCGTTTAGGGACCAGTTCCCCATCTCTTGGTGTGATGAAATCTTCTTCACCTCCTACTGTTGCTGATACAGTTTTTATTGAGAGGATTAGATCGCGGATTAAACATTGGAGAAATACATGCAAAAACTCGGGCACAAAGACAAGCAAAGATGGTAAGAAAATCTTTAGTAAATTTTGTACAATGAGATTTTTCTTAGGTCTCCTTTTATTCTTTATCACTCATTTTGTGCAGACGAACTTATCAACTCTATTAGGAATATTATCTCGGGTAGTGAACAGTTCAAATCAAGACCGTGCTTGAATGTAGATGTTTGCAGTGACCGTCAAGTGCAGCTAATTCTGCAGGTATAGCAGACTTAATATAGTCGTAACTTCTTTATTTTGATTGATACAACTTTGGGTCCTGTTTGGATAAACCACTTAATTAAATGCATATATAAACTAGTTTTTATAACAAAATATAAAATAAAGTCAAACTGTTTTCATATAAACTATAATTTGTTTTCATAAGCTATCCTGAGGAGCTTATGAAAATAACAGCTTAGACACGTCATAAGTTATTTTCATATGCGCTCCCAAACAATATCACAAGTGACCATGCAAGTAGATAAGCTCAAATAAGTTAATCCAAACAATCCCCTGATCTCGTCACAATAGGTAGAATTGAATTAACATATTTCCCTATTTATTTTTGTACTCTGGTTTCTCTGCATGTAGATGGTAGTAGACTTCTCAGATGACTTGCTTCCTTTAGTGATACCTTCAAAGGGTGGGACAACTCAGGCAGTACGTGTCGTTTTGACGAAATCAAGAGAAGATAAGGAAGTGTTGGAGGTAACAAGAGTCTTTCGCTGTTTGTCTCTTCTTCATTAGGTTTAATTCGAATATAACTCTAGATCTGCACTGCAGAGAGAGCTTCGTAGTTTGGAAGAGGAGGAGAGCAAGAAAATTCGTGGATTTCGAGAGGTGATCGATTTGATTTCCGCTTCACAGAAACCTGTTATCTCCCACAATTGCCTTAATGGTGTTTCTCTTAAATGGAAATCTATCAACTTAGTTCTAGTTTACTGACCTGGTTTACTCTCTTCCATTTATTAACCTTGATTTGATTTATTTATGTAGACTGTACACATATTCATTCAAAATTCATCGCACCACTGCCATCAGAAGTAGATGAATTTGTGAGCTCCGTGTGCAAATTTTTCCCCAAAGTACTTGACGTGAATTATTTATTGAAGAAAAGTGGAACCATGAAAAAAGTGACCAACATCCGTAATGCTTTATCCTACGTGAATACTCATTTCCTTGCACTAGTTGAAATGGAAATTCCTGACCAAGGTCAGTCACTCTACCTCTTGATGTCCAATGCAAAATTCAGAAGTTTGCTTATTGATTGTTTCATCCAAGTCATCTTGCAAAAATTGTGGAAAGCAGTATGCAAATCCTTTATAACTTGCAGAATTTTGATTGCATGCAGTCAGCAATCCCAACATTCATACATTTAGCACATCAGTGGCAGTTGAATCAATATTAGACGGTCACCGATGTATTGACTGTGTATATGCATGGGATTGTGACTGGTGACAATCTGAATACGAAGTTTTGTTCTTATTGCTTTAATAATTTCTGTCAACATGATATAAAGTTAATTTTACTAGCTGCTTAGTCTTCCTTTCTGTTTTTGTTTTTCTTACAGATACAATAAACAAAGGCAAGATTGACGGTCTTGATGCTTTAAGGCTATCCTATTTATTTATGAAGCTCTGCTCTGTATTGAAAATTTCCCCTGTTGTAACTGAATCTGGAAACAGGCAATTGGCCCCGCAGCTTGAAGACTTCACTAATGTATTCCATTCATGCTCAGCCAATATCCAAGAATCATCATGTATTGAGGATGTTAGTGTGTGGACCAACAATACAAGAAAAGCAAATTGCGAACATTTAGTATTCTTATGGGGATTTAAGTTTGGTATGACGGCCGGCATCTTGAAGAGTGTTCTCCGTGAATCCCATGACATCTTTTTAGAAGAGTTTGATGTTAAATTCGTGGACAAGAGTTGTGCCTTTGTCGTTTTCTGGGAACCTGGGTTGTCGAAAGATTTTCTAAATGTAATGAACAGTGAACAAATTAGTGGAGGCTTAAAGGAGTTGGTATCAGATGGCTTGAGGGTAACCGGTTATGAGACCTATAGAACAATGTGTAGGCTAGGTTTGTGGGAGATAGATCTTGCTGAGTCTTTAGAGAAAACCTTGGAGTGTTCTCTCAATGATACAGAGATTCATAGTGAAAGAAAACCAGATATTCAATGGTGTAATGACAATGTAATCAACTTGGATGATCTTTAATGTCGTAGCTAACTTATTCTTTGAAGTTGGTTTCTATCATTTGTTCATTGCAAAGAACAAGGTAATTTTTGATATCATCATCTTTTCAAATTTCTAATACAATCTTGGAAGCTAGAAATTGTAATTGTTGTACAAATTAGATCATAATGTAACATTATGAAGAGTTAGTTCTTATGTTGGTTAGTTAAAACTCTAAATGCTACCCAAAGAATATGAGGGGACAAAAATAATTGATAATATATATTTACAAAGGAACGTTTTAGTCAATTTCTTAATTTTAGAGACTGAGTCCGAGTTTGCTTCATTTATCTACTTTCCATTTATTTTTCATTTATTAGAGACATAAACACAAGTGAAAGATCAATGAGCCCCATTTTAATAAGTGGATCCCACTAATGAGTTTAAGAAATCTTCTATTTGTGTCCAATTCTCTCATAAATAGAATAAATTGAGAGTAAATAAATGGAGCCAACCGAAACCCGCAACGAGTCCCTACAATTTCAAGGATTAATCTAACAATAGGGTACAATATCAAGAGCGAAAATGGGGCTCTTGAAGTAGGCTTTCCGATAAATTGAGTGACTTTTGAAGAAAACTGAGGTTCTCACTTTTCTTTTGTAGAGGTTTTTGTTGGTTGCGCGTGTTTCAAAGAGTGTCAAAGATCAATTCTAGTGGGTTCTTGTAACACCCAAGGCTGACGAGGGCAGGGAGTGGTCGCCGGTGCACAAGACATGACAATGAGCGGTTCCCGACAACTTCTAGACGAACCAAATTATATCGGAATGAGAGGGATCCTGAGGCCGTTTAGGTATGAGACTAGTTAAGTGTGCTTGACTAGGAGCAATTTTGGGATGGGTGACCTTCTGGGAAGTTTCCTAGAAAGCGTGCAAGGTGACAACAAAACACGCTGAAAAGACTCGTGTTGATTTGTGGGGTCAGTCGGCAATCCTAAATCATAAAAGCAGTATGGGATGTTACAAGTGGTATCAAAGCAGACCTCTTCCAGTACGATGTGGTTCAGGGGCGGACCAAGCGGAAGCTGGTGGGCATGTAACATCCAAGGCTGACGAGGGCGGGGAGTGGTCACCGGTGGTGCACAAGGCATGACAATGAGCGGCTCCCGACAACTTCTAGATGAACCAAATCACATCGGAATAAGAGGGATCCTGAGACCGTGTAGGTATGTGACTACATGAATGAAGGAAGGTTTATAAGAATTGTTTGATACCTACTTATATCAACAAGATGCATCTTCTTTTCGGTAGCTCATTCCATAAGAACCCACAGTTAAGCGTGCTTGACTTGGAGCAATTTTGAGATGGGAGACCTTCTAGGAAGTTTCCCATGAGGACAAAACACGCTAAAAAGACTCGTGTTAATTTGTGGGGTCAGTCGACAATTCTAAAAGCAGTCTGGGATGTTACAGTTCTATTTTGAGAAAATTGTTCAATGGATGTAGCTAATAAGATCTACATGTTATTAGGCAAAAACATCTCCCACCGGAGATCCTCTTATGATCATGTTTTGAGTCTTCAATTAGTTGTGCTTGTGCTTGGCAAATTATTCTAAGTTTGTAGCGGACTACAACTAACCAGTTAAAAATTCATCAAAACAACTCTAGGTATGAAGATTATAAGAAAACTTGAAGAACCAAGTGTGATTTGGCTGTCTCATTATTACAGCCCTAAAAAAATGCCAAAACATCAAAGCACAAACTTAGCTAGTGAAAAGAAAAGGCTATATCTGTTAAGCAAAGAGAATATCAAAACACGAAAATGCATGCAACCAATGTAAATATAAGTTCATAGATACATCCTGTAAAGCACAACAGGTGCAAAATAAATTGATATGGCAATGAAGGTAGAGAAACCATTGTCACAAGTTATTCCTGTGAGGCATGTTTGGGACCATAAAGCACATACATAATAATACAATTGCAAAGAACTGAATCATATAAAATTTTCAAATGAGTTATGACTGTTAAAAGAACCAAGATACATGAGCAATAAAGCATTGTAAAATGGTCATTACCGAAACTTTAATTGATGGCAAAGAGTTTATACAGAAACCCTTGGGTTAAGGCCACCATAATGCACTTTAAAAACCTATTTGAAACTTAAAAACTTAAAAAAACTTTAAATAGATGCATTAAATTAAGAACTTAAAAAGACCTATTTGAAACTTAAAAAAACTTAAAGATTTAATGGAGACTTAGAAAAAACTTAAAGACTTATTTGAAACCTAACAAACTTAAAGGACTGGTGCTGAGTATACGGATTGAAATCCTTCGTCCATTATGAGAGGCGAAAGACTCCCGACTTCAAGTTTAATGTACCCTGAGCCCAAACCATATGTAGGTCCTCGATTTTTGCAAACTGAAATTCATAGAATCCACGTCCCTAGGACACCAACTTCCATGTGCCTGACATTTTCCTTACCTTAGATAGCATTAACGACAAATTCTTCGCGGTGTATGGTTTCTCACATTTGTTCATAACCAACAAACCCTTCACCTTTATCATCAACGTTGCAATGCAAACTTGAACCACCCAAAACCTGAGCAAACAATTTTGGTTGAGTCACCTGAGTTATTTCTTGGGGACCCTTACAACTGCGAGCTCAACTTGCCAATCAAACACTATAGTGTCAACCACCACTACATAAACCTTTGCCTATCTCTCAGAAGCGAACATAGTCCTCCCAACAAAAATTTCAATGGTATAAAAGTATATGTATCAACATTTGCAATGCCAGGGGCATTGACGCGACTGTGAAGCTTTAAGGAATTAGTATCAGATCGCTTAAGGGTAACATGTTATGATACCTATAGAACAATTCAAACCCCCTATATGTGTATACTCACCTTCATAATTGACCAAAGAAAGACATTAGATTAGCAGTTACGGAAACTTACTCCAAACCATATTATCTCTTTGTCCAAACCATAATTGATCAAGGCATCTACAAACAACCCTCTTTTTTTTTACTTAAAACTGCAATTGTTGGTACGATAAACAATAAATATACTTACTTTGATACTACAATTTTACTTTATCAAATGGCTTTCTTGTTGGGCACTTGTTATTAAGAAAGTGTGAAAATGAGAAATGATTTATTAGATTGAAAAGGTGTTACATCAAAGTATTTATACATTGGTGAAAATGTACTACCTAATATGAAGTGTACTACATGAAATAGCTAATTGTACTACACTATCTTAATTTCTTGTACTGCAAGCTTCTTTATTCCCATTCTTCTTATTATTAGAATCTGCATTGTGTAATATCCCCCCACAAGTTGGAGGCTGGTAGATATCTAACATCCCCAACTTGGAAAGTAAGATGCCAAAAGGTTGTGGATACAAGGCTTTTGTAAAAAAATCAGCAATTTGATCATGAGTGGTAACTGGAAGAAGTTTGAAGATGTCTGCTTGCAACTTTTCCCTCACAATGTGGCAGTCAATTTCAAGATGTTTGGTCCTTTCATGAAAAACTGGATTGGCTGCAATGTGCATGGCACTTTGATTATCACAGTAAAGCACAGGAAGTTTAGCACATTGAACTTGTAAATCCCTAAGCAAGTATAACAACCACTGCAATTCACAAGTAGCAGAGGCCATAGCTCTATATTCAGCTTTAGAAGAGGATCGGGAAACTGTAGGTTGTTTCTTGGTTCTCCAACATATGAGTGATTGACCAAGAAAGAAGCAATGGCCTGAGATAGAGCGCCTGGTATCTTTGCACCCTGCCCAGTCTGCATCAGTGTAGCCCTGAATGTGTAAACTTGAAGCTCTAGGAAAGAAGATACCTTTGCCAGGTGAACCTTTAAGGTACTTGAGAACTCTAAGAGCAGTAGTGTAGTGAGTTTGAGTAGGTTTACTAAGAAACTGACTCAATTGTTGGGTGATGAATGTGATATCAGGTCTTGTTGTATTCAAATAAATCAACCTGCCAATGAGTCTCCTATATGCTGAAATATCAGAGAATAGAGGAGAAGTGTCATTGTGAAGCTTGATAGAGGGATCAGAAGGTGTGGAAACAGGCTTAGAGCCAAGAAGACCTGAATCATTCAAGAGATCCAAACAATACTTTCTCTGACAAAGAGAGATTCCACGGTGTGAATGAGCTGCTTCAAGACCCAAATAATATTTCAAAGTGCCAAGATCCTTGATTTTGAATGCTTGATGAAGAACATTTTTGATGAATTGAAATTCAGATAGAGAATTGCCAGCCAAAATAATGTCATCAACATAGACCAAAAGGACAGTGAAAGTCTCAGAAGTGGATTTGATAAACAAAGAAGCATCAGATGCAGCCTGTTTATATCCATTACTGATGAGAAGAGTGGTGAGCTTCTCATACCACTTTCTACTTGCTTGTTTGAGACCATACAAGGATTTTGATAGTTTGCAGACTTGATTTGGTTTAGATGTGGATAAGCCTGGTGGAAGTTTCATGTAAACATCCTCTTGAAGATCACCATGGAGGAAAGCATTATTCACATCTAATTGGTGCAGAAACCAATGATTAATTGAGGCCAGGGCAATTACAAGTCTGATAGTAGTGACTTTGGCAACTGGTGAGAAAGTGCCAAAATAGTCCAATCCTTCAATTTGATTGTACCCTTTGGCAACCAGTCTAGCTTTATACCTCTCTATAGAACCATCTGCATTGTACTTGATTCTATAAACCCGTCTGCACCCTATAGGTTTTACTTGTGAAGGAAGATCCACTATTGTCCAAGTACTAGATTGATCAAGAGCATTAAGTTCAAGTTGCATAGCTTGTTTCCAACATTCAGATTTGATGCCTCATCATAAGATTTTGGTTCAATTTGAGAAACAAGAGACAAAGCAAATATGTGATGTGAGTTAGATAAATTGGCAAATGAAATAAAATTGGATAAAGGGTAGGAACTACAAGTTTTATTAACATAAGAAGCAGAAATAGTGGATGAAGGACAAATATAGTCTTGCAGATAAGATGGAGTTTTCTTAGTTCTAGAGGAAACTCTAAGAGGAGGAGATGAAGGAGTGGTGGATGGTTGTAAAGAGTGAATGATGTGATCAGTGGATTGAGTTGGTGATATGGGAGGAGATGGTGAAGTGGAAACTGGTTCAGACACTTCAATAACAGGTGACTGAGATGATGATGAATGATATTGCCAATTTGATGTAGGTGAAGGATTAGAAGTATAGACCAAAATTAGTTCATGAAAAACAACATTTCTAGAAAGAAAAATTTCTCTAGAATCAAGGTCATATAGAACATAGCCTTTGGTACCTGACTTGTACCCCAAGAAAACAGACTTTCTTGCTCTAGACTGCAGTTTTGATCTATGAGCAAGAAGAGTAGAAGCAAAGCATAAACATTCAAAAACTTTGAA
>Ga0315913_1008097_pt1 | contig 12509 bp, 8 predicted proteins | sample MpolsnodulesMG_FD_207736 | JGI IMG/M metagenome (GOLD analysis project Ga0315913, IMG submission 207736) | Medicago polymorpha root nodule microbial communities from Los Angeles, California, United States - small nodules | ecosystem: Host-associated > Plants > Roots > Nodule | place: USA... | reverse complement strand
AATGTTAGTTTGTGTGAAGCTCCCCTCCCCCCGCCCCCGATTGGTCTTGACACTCATCCAATTACCATATGAGGGGAAACACCACCAACTTATATTTCGTTGGATATTTTGGAAGAAAACATTCATTTGGTACCATTGCTTTTTGCAAAAGAATTATTTGCTCTCGGATGGGAATAATACGGGGTCTTACAGATTTGTAATAAAAAGTAAGTTCTTAGTGAACACAACCATCTTAACCGCAAGTTCGTGGTGAACACAACCACCTTAACCATAACATAAAATTGGTCAAGTTATGTTATCATCAAAAATCAAGTTTATATCATATTGTCAAATACAATTAGTCACCATTAGCTAAATCTATTCTGACCTCATTACCAATATTCCTATATATGGTTAAACATTTCACAACAAAACCCAGACATCCTCTCAACATGTGAAAAATCTCATTTGAAAACATTTTCCGGTAAAATCTCCACTAAATGTGCGACTTGAATAATGTGACATTTGTGCATAAATCCGATGAAGATAATGGGATGGCAATATGGTGGGTATCCCCGAGGAGGAAAATTGATTGACCTCCATCACGTGATAAACAAACCAAAACTTATTATATCACCGTCGAAGTAAAACCCCATACATCGAAAAGTCATCAACTTTGAATAAGGTGCGAGAAAAGTACTTTTTGTGGGCCATAAAACAATTTTGATCTCATCTAACCTATATGTCAACTTATATAGTTCAACATAATCTTTATGGTTTTATAGTTCTTTCATCATATTCCAACTGATGTTGGATCACATGATTCCTCACCCTTTTCAATTAGTGTAGCTTGACATAGAAATCACGATTATTGTCTTCCATTACATCAACCACTCAATTAACAAATGTAAGTTTAAACTTCAATCTCATAACAAAGAAATGTGTAAGGGAGCAAAATGATGCACACTCTATTAAGATGGCTACATTGATGTATTTGGTGAGCATGGAGTCGTGCACGGATTGTATCACGAAGACATGCTCAGGGTGAACACTCCTTTGATCTTTTAAGCTTTGTTTGGCTTGAAAAAGAAAGTGAAGGGAATGAAAGTATGAGGAAAGATTGTTAATGGAAAGAAAATAAAGGGAATGTGAGTAGAAAGTGAGATGATTTATTGATCGTTTAGAATTAGTGAAAGCGGATAGAAAGTGAGAGGAAAGAAAGAATTATATTTAATAAATGACATTGTTGTCCTTGCATAAAAATATGTGTCTATATAGTTTTTTTCTTTCTAAAATATAAGATACACCTAATTAAAATTAAGCTTCCGTATACGAATTATCTAAAAATAATATATATTACATATATTTATTTACTTTATATGGGTATTTATTGTAGTTAAGTTTCCGTCAACAATTTTATAAAGCACAAACAAACCTCTATCAACTAATTAACGTGAAGGGTGTTTTTGTCTTTTAGTTAAAATGGATGCTTCTTGCAACTTTCTCTTCAAATTGGAGAGAACCAATTTTGATTGTGGGACCCATCTAAAACAATCTTTCCTTCCTTGTTTCTTTCCAAACCAAACGGCGGAAGCACGAATATCCAGAAACTTTCTTTGCTTGCACCTTTCCTTCCTTCAACTCTCTCTGGTTCCAAACAGCCCCTTAGACTAATAGTCTCATGGACCCTCTTTAGGTGTCTTTTGTTTTCACATTCTCTTCAGGTGGACACGTGGAAGATGTGTCTAGGAAAACTATTCCACACAACTTACTCTTTGATTTGAATTTTCATTGAATATATACTCGACATTATCAAATATCTTTTGGATAGCTTCAAAATCTTGTATAATGGATAATTTTGCCGATTCTTTTTTGTTGGATGCAACATTTTCCAATAAAAAAATTCTTCTAAGAGAATAGTCATTGATTTTGATTGAAAAATCGCATAGAGAGATTAAGGAAAATGTGGGTTTGGTGATTTTTTGGTGAAGGATGAGTTTAGTGTTGAAGATTAAGATTCGAGAAGGAGGAATTTTTCTGAGAAGGATGAAATTTTTGGGTTAGGATGGAAGAAGATGAGAAGAGGACGAAGAAGATGAAAGAAATCTCTGAAAATTATAACTTGTTTTTTGTTGTTGTTTAGTCCCTCTTGTAATTTTTGTTTTTGAATTTAGTCCCTAAAATATGCAGTGACGAAAACCAAAAACACACACGAACTTAGATGGGCGAATGGACTATTTAAGCCTAACATTAATATTAAAATAATTATTTTGACCAAAATAAAAAATAACTATCTAAATTTACACTTCATCTATATTTACATGTTTTGTCTAGGTATCCTCAACATCAACTACAGAGGCTAGGACCTATAGTTTAACTCGTGACCACATGCTTACATCTTAAGTTTAGACAATGATAAAAATTCAAACTCAAACTTAGAAGCATCGTTCAATTTATTTCCCACTTCAGGTGCACGTTTGAAAGTGAAAGTAAAGAATTACAACCTATTGCATATGAGGGATGAGGTCATGGCTTCCACAATCTGACTTGCACCTTCCAATTTCCAAACCATAAGAATGTAGTTATAACTAAATTAAAAAAATTAACTCGCCCATATTTCTATCCATCTTTGATAAACTTTGCTGGCTGTCAATACCTGCTGGGTGAAAAGTCTGCTAAAAAATAACCGTCTTAGGGTCCAGACATGCTGCAAGGTGAAAATGAAAAAAATTGAGATGGGTCAATTGACAAAACCAAACCAAACCAAACACACAAAAACACAACACAATTTGCATAATGCATGATTTGGCTAATCAATGACTAGAATTTGAACTACATGCATACTTGTAAGATCTAAACAAGAAATCCGATTGCCAAGATCAAATTAGAAATCCTGGCTGATCTTCAGTTTTGTAGTTTTTATTTTAATATTTTTCTGATCGTACAGTTAAACTGGTAGTCGCCTGACTGAGATACTGTAAAAATCTCTAATACCAATTGACCTTATTACACTAACAGCTAGCCATATGGGAGCCACACGACAAATAGTCTGCATATCAAGTCCACCAGACATAATACTCCAAAACCTCATTAAATCCAAGCCAACCAGGAAGGAAATCATTACTAGTCTCTTTCTTTCATCATTTTATTCTCACAACCCATTTACAGTTTAGACCTGGCATACATGTTTTATAAATTTAGACCTCTCTGAGATGGAGAGAATACAGAGAGACCTCGTTTTAATTACATATTATCCAAGGAACAAATTAATCAGCCTATAGAGTAGATTGTAGAACAATTTAAACTTAAAATTCTCTATTAGAAAATTTGAGGAAGAACTACATTTAACAATGGTAGTATTGTAAGACATATTAAACCAGATTGAATAATGCAAATATTTGAAAGAAAAAAAGTCTGAGCACGTAAAAGTAACATCAAAACTACAGTTATTTTTAGTTAACCCGTCGATACCAAATTACCAATAATACGGGGGTCAGAACTGACAGCACCTACGTGGACAGCAAAGAAAGTTGAAACCTAGTGGTTGTGCTCTAGTTAATGTTATCTACATTTCAAACTCAAATATTGGACTGAAAAACTTGAAATTTCTTTTGCCAATACCAATCATTTATAATATGCTGAAATCAACATGATGCACACACAAACACACACCAATGAGAATGGGAAAGAAAAGTCAGAAACAGGTTATTTCCACAACAAAAAACGGAAGAAATACTTGAACTGCGATAATTAATAAAGCATGTTCAACGATATTATTGGAACCAATACTCAAGAAAGGATGAAGAAGTATTTGGGGAAACACAATTTTATTCTAGTTTGACTTTATGAAAAAGAGAATATACAGGTTTCATTTCACACACAAACATTTAATTTTAACTCCCTTGGGTATTAAGGGTGTTTAGGTTTTTTGGCTTCGAAATCTCTAGATTTTTCTTCCACTAGAGGTCATGCAAATGATCAGGGACACTTAATGTGGATTAATCATTATGTTGCTTTTAACTGTTCATGCAAATTTGGGCCAACTGCTCAGATGTAACAACTAGTTCAAATACATAGTAATGCAAAGCTGTTTAATCATTAGAAACTAAGTCACTTACCTTTCCAGTTCATCAAGCCATCTGCATGCTTCACGCTCTCCCATCCAATTGTTTATTGAATCAACCACTCTTTCACAGCTACCCAATCAGGCAATCACGCACTGAGAGCTGCAATATTACATCACTCGAGACATTGTGGTATTCTCAAGTCTCAACCCACATCACTGCTGGATACAAGGTCAAAGCCTTCGTCCCATTGAGCTTGATCGACCGATTTCATTTGCAATATTAAATTCTCCAACATCAAATAAACAAATGAAAATTCCCTATGCGAATGATCAAATGCTTTAAACTCGTGAATTGAGCCGGACACTTCTGTCCAACTATAACCTGGAGTCTTTTCAATCTCCATTCCTTTCATGAGCTTCCTGACACGCGCTGCTGCTTCCCAGTTTTGACACGTTGAATACAAGTTTGCCAGGAGTGCATATCCAGTGCTGTGGTTCTGCTGTAGATTAACCAGAATGTTCCCTATATGTTCGCCCATTACGAAATCTTTGTGGCTCACGCAGGCACCTAATAAAGCTCCCAAGACACCAGGGCTAGGCTTCATTGGCATATTATCAATAATTTGTTTTGCATCTTTCAAATATCCGGCTCGACCAAGGAGATCAACCATGCATCCATAATGCTCCATGTTTGGCTTCAAATCATAAGTATGTCTCATCATTTCAAATAACCTTTTCCCCTCATCTACAAAACCTCCATGAGAACATGCACCAAGAACACCAAGGAAGGTAACGTCATTAGGTCGAAGACCATTTTCCAACATGCGTGAAAAGACATTCAATGCTCCTAAGGCATCCCCATGCACAGCCAACCCATTAATCATTGCCGTCCAAGTGTGCACATTCTTGACTTGCAAGTTTTCAAATACCATTAAAGCTTCATCAACGCACCCGCATTTTGCATACATATCTACCAATGACGTCCCTAGCACTGCGTTCAAATTAAAATCATTACTCTCTATGTATCGATGCACCAACCTTCCTTGATCCAATGCCCCCATGTGAGCACAAGCACTAAGAACACTAGTCAGCGTAAATTCATTCGGCACAACATTATCTAACAGCATTCTCCGGAAAAAATTAAGTGCATGTTGGTACTTTTTACATTGCACAAAACCAGCCACAACCACAGTCCAAGCAACCACATCTTTATAAGGCATTTCATCAAACACTTTGCACGCATCTTCATAATAACCACACTTGAAGTACATATCTACAAGAGCACAATAAACAGAACCATCCAAAACCACTCTCCCTGTTTCTACATAAAACCCATGAACACACTTTCCAAAACAATCATCACCCACCATGGCAGCCGCACGTAAAACACTAGCAACGGTGAAACCATCAATCACAACACCCTTCAATCTCATATCCACAAAACACCTAAGCGCCTCACTAGGAGCACCGTTTTTCACATACCCGTTAATCAAAGCAGTCCAAGCAACAATATCCCTTTCAGGACTTTGATCAAACACTTTACACGCACTTTTCATAAACCCCAAACACCCAAAAGCCGATATCAAACCATTACAAACAAAACAATCAGATTCAAACCCAAGTTTAAAAATTTGAGCATAAACCATAAAAGGGCCATGATCATTCGGTACACCATTCTTTGAAAAACTCTTGAAAAGCAAAGGGAAGGTGTGTTTATCTGGTTGAACAGCCAGTTCACGCATTTTGGCATAAGAAAGAAGTGTTGTTTTAGGGAAAGATGCGATGAGTTTGTTGAAGAGGCGAGTGTTTGGAGTGTGGATTGTGTTGAGGAGAAGATGAAGAGATGTAGTTTGAGGTTGAGAGAGTGGAGCGCATTTGATGAGTTTGGCGACGAAAATAGCGTCTTGGAGTGTGTAGAGACCAGAAGTGATTATGATGGATTGAATTTTGTTCCATTGTTTCAGGTTTTGGTGGTTCTTTGAAAGGGATGCAATTGCATTGCATATCATTGTTTCGTGGTCGCGCGCGGCAAAGGAAAATGTTGAATTTTTAGAGCGTGTTTTGATAGAACCACTTGTTAGGGTAAGTTAGTCATTTTAACTCTTATAATTTCAATTTCAATTTCGATTAACACTTCTTTTCCCTTATCATTCGTATTCGAATTCAACCCTGAATTTTAATTAGCGTTTTGAATCAGGTATGAATCCAAATTTTCATTTTCTCAATCTCTCTATGCTAATTCATAATTCGCTATCTCTTTTCACCAATTTAACCCTGTTCTCTTAAACCCTAATTTTAACCCCAATTAAACTATTCATTCCAATTCTTAAAAAAAAAAAATCAACTTTGTTATGTAATTGAAAAACTATTGTTATTTGTTTTCATGATTCCACTTGAGAGTGTAACTTAACTTTAATTTGATTTGATTGATGTTATCAATAGGAATGAATAACTGTGTTGAGGGAAGAAAACGCCAGTTACCATCATGGATGAAAAAGCCAGCTAGCGTCAGCGTCATTGATGGCATCGTTTATGGTCCATCATGGATGATGCCGAAGGTCGATGCAAGCCATGAAAGTGACTCCGGCAATGTTGTTGATGAAGCTATTACTGCAGCGGATGGGAAGAAAATTGATCACAAGAAGGAAAGGATAAAGAGAAAGTCGAATTCTAGTGCAAAAGGCAGGGTTAAGGGAAAAACAAATTTAGACCAACGGAATGAAATGGGTGATGATGATGTTAATGAAAATAAGAAGAAACAAGCGATCAAATTGAAGGATAGAGCTCCTAGACGTTCTATAAAGAAACGCGGAAATTTAGATGATCTTAGCTGTGGTGGTAGTGATGATGTATATCCAGTTCAAATGTCTAGTGACGATGATATGGAGTTGACGGGTGAAGATTTGATGGCCATTGCAAAACAGGTAATTTTCTTTTTCTGATAAGCTGATAATTCAAGCGTCCATGGTAGCTTTTACTTTGCTTGAGTAAGCTGAATTAAATGTTTGTCACTGTAGCATTTCTTTGTATCATCATACATCATATTATCATATGATCCATTGAATTTAAAATATTGCTTCCCAAGACAATGGCTGATGTTATAGAGATTTTGATTTTGCCCCATATCCACTTGAACATTTTTGTCATATGTGTGCAGTATGTCAAAGATTACGAGGACAAAGAGCTGCAAGAAACGTCAAGTAGACAATGTGAGCCAAAATGGCAATTTCCGGCCACAGCTGAAGCAGGAACAACGCTCGATTCCCTTCGTGAGAACAAAAAACCGTCTTGTTCGGTAAGGGAAGCTTTATATAATTCTTCAACAACTGGGGAGGTAATTCCTACAAGCACTTCTCAAATAGGCCATCCTGCTCAAGATATGTTGGACGTGTTCTTGGGTCCATTACTGAGAAACCTTTGAGAAGGAGGAGAACTGGAGAAGAGCAACTTTGTCTTAGAAAGTTTAGAGATTACTCACAAGTTCATTTTCAAGTTCACTAGACAAAGTCAAAATGAACTTGTTGGAGAAATGACCGCTTGATAAGTAAAGAAAAACACTTCGAAAGACAAGGTGGCTACTTTCTTGAGTAAGATATGTTGATTCATCAACAAAAATGTACATGCCGTGGCAAGGAAAGGAATTAGTTATGCATGACACACAATAATTGCTGCATTTGAAGGAGTTATTGTAGATAGTTGCAATGTCACCCTAGTTGGTTAAAATTCCTGAATAAAATTGCTATACTTGAAGTGCTAGTTATTTGTAGATTTTGAATTCTGACATGACAAAATTGGATGTAAATCACCCCATTGCTAGGGAGGCTTGAGAATGCTCATCTTTTACACAACAGTGGTGGGGTATTTCATTGATGTATCATATAGAAAAACTTTATCAAAGATTGATATTTTTTTAAGATTCATCGCATAATCTATAGAAGAGAAAGAAAAAATCACCTTAACATCTCAGCTCCTGTATCTCCATGATATCCAGAGAGATTCAGTTTGTCTTTGATAATGACGATGACTGTGACAAGTATCTAAGCACTTGGAGAGCCCTACCTTGAAAGCTAGCTATCAGGGGGGAAGAACAAAGCCACTCAAATACTCCACTGAGCATCCCGTACTACGCGATGTGGAACTCTGGGCACCACGTTATAATCAAGTCCCTATCATAGCACTGCCCCTGAGAGCCGACATCCCAGCGGTTGGCACCCAAAGACACTTTAATCAGCCTTTCTGGTCAGCCAATCCGTAGGTAACCCTTTCCGAGCTGCCGACAACCAGCTCTAGTACCAATTGACAAGTATCTAAGCAGTCGGCGAACCCTCCCTTAAAAGCTAGCTATCAGGGTGCTGAATTGAACCACTTAAATACTCCAATGAGCATCCCTAATCGATGTGGGACTTTGGGTACCCCATAGCACCCAAGTCCCTATCAAAATGAAGGATAATAAACATACAATATTTTATGAAATGTGAATGTGTTTTTTAAATCTTGGCCATGTTTCTCAGAAATGATTTCACAGTCACACCCTTTTTATATGGTGCTCAGGACTTGTGTTTCTACACGGATTTCATTAATGTGCGTGAAGAGGGACTAGATAGCTCATTTGCTTTGGTGTATTTGTTTGAATAAATGCATGTTCTTTATAGTAACTTTCTAGAAGGATAGCTTATTCTCCTTCCTTCCCTTTGTGCATTTTTACTTCATATCTACCAGCTTTACCTCCTCTGCCCTTGCGTAGCATGATCAACCAGGCCTTCAGGTACCGGAATTTTGTATGGCCTTTGGTATAAAAAATTCCTGTTTTGGGGAATCTTATGAAAAATCTGCCTGTTTTGAGGAACCTTATGTGATCATCAGTAATTGGTACTTTGGTAGAACGTACATTGGTAGTTGTTTAACAATATTTTTTACCATTAAAAGCTAAAATCATAATAGTAGTAAAAAAAGGAAAGGAGAAAGCTCCACTGGGGTAGGGGTTTAAATTCTGGTGCTGCTGAGTGGGTGCATTGTAAACCCCATCTTTTTTGTTGTTTATCTCTTATTCTCATTACTCTTACATATAATCTGAGTGACTTTTACATATTATATCTGAACTGAAAAAAACTTTCTTCAGAAATAAAGAATATCATTATAGTGTTAACTATTAGTTGCTCCAGTTGAACTAAGCCATGGTCGTTGTGTATGTGTCTTTACGTAGAAATTTTGACAGTCCTACTTTGTGTCCTATTTTCTTGACATCTTCTTGAATTTGATGTCGATATTCTCCAAAGGTGAAATTCTTATATGTAGAAGGTTCTTTGCAGCCACTTATCATAGTAGCGTAAGAAGGACATAGGAAGTATGCAATGGAGTATCTTTCCACTTTGTCATTTGCAACGACCTTATGCTCTACGCTTTTGTACTCATCATTACTCCAGGCCTGTGATTTTCCAAAAGGAAAGAACTTGTTAGCGAATGAACCATTGGTAGTAATTTGGCAAACGTAACAGGCTAGTTTTAAATTATTTCTGTAGTCAAAGGATTGTTTTAGTACAAAATGATGTGATGATACATGCATCTCTGGTTATGTGGTTGAGTCAATAATTGAATGCTGCTGCAGTTACTTTGATCATCACTTTACTGATCATTTTTGTAATGCTAATGACTGAAAAAGGGGGCTGACTTTTGACATTTGTAGTCAATGAAAAGAACCATAGTTCTAGTTGAAGGATGATACAAATAACCACTTTATTGACTTATAAGGATGGAATCTTGTTTCGTTGTCTCATTTGCATGCAAAACACATTCCTTTGGGAAAAAAATGGCATGATGCATGCATCATGTTGGTTGTTAATTTAAATATATTCATTTTCTTAATGAATAGTTTAAATAGATTCCTTTGAAGGTTGGCATGCTGCATGCATCATATTATTTTTAGCACTACAATTTACTTCCTCCATTAGTGGTTGTAGATGTTAGAAATGATACATTCATGGTGAATTAATTGTCACTTAATTTTATCTATAGTGTCTAATTACTTTGTCAACTAACATTTTGACCAACTTTTACCTGGAAAAGGTCTCCAATGTTAACAATAAGAGCCTCTGGATTTGGTTTTACAGCGACCCATTTGGAATCTTTCATGAGTTGGAGTCCACCAACTTGATCTTGGTAAAGGATTGTGAGGAAATCACTGTCAGTGTGAGGTACTAATCCAAAAATTTCTTCCTTAGATTTTGGACAGGAAGGATAGTGATTCAATCTCAGAAAGCATGTGCTGGCATCACAGAGTTTTTCAACTGCATCTGTTGGGTGGCCCAAGTTTTCTGCTAGAATTCCTGCCAGTAGCCTAGAGACTTCTAGCATAGCTGCTGCAAACTCATTTATTGCTTCTCTGCAGAAAGGGTTAGAAACAAATTAACTTGCTGTTCTTTCTAAGGGTGAAATCGTGCATGCACAACATAACTGTCCTCTGTCAAGTGAAGCAGGTTGGTTTTAGAGACAACTAAATTTAGCTCAGAAGGACTAGGCAGTGCTTGTCTGAGCATAAATTCTAGAAGCCAACCTGTCAAGATCTATAATAAACTACCAAGTGGTCATTTTTTCCATATTCAAATAATTTGATATTTCTTCAGTGTGAAGTAAGTAATTAGGACCGTTAATGAAAAATGTTAGTTGTCTATATTACATTACATACATAAAAATTATGGGTTCTTGAAATATTAGTTCATTTTCTTGTTAATGATTAAGATGTCTTGATCTTACTTTAATCCTCAAACTCACTTTAGAGGCGACAATTACTACATAATTATTTAGCTTGATTCTCATTTTAGTCATCCAGAAGTTGATAATTATTCAGCTGGGTTCTTACTTTAGTTATCCTAAAGTTGACACTGTCATAAATTCATACTCCAATTAACAAAATAAAAAGGAAAATGTTCGTTGTAGTTCGAAAAGATGTGTGTGTCTATCTTGTAGGACACGGATCCTCTACAGCAACTGTATAGTGCAGCGACCGTTGAAACCATTAAGAGTCCAGTCCAGTGAAAAATTAAAGAATGAATAGTGACCAATGACAATATAGTTTATCTGTTTTAGGAAGTCTTAGGAGGGCCAAGTATCATTTTCTTCAGAAAGAAATAAAAAAAATAGAATCAATATGTTTTATATCATGGTTAGTGCCATGCCTATAAATCAGGTTATGATGTCAATATAAGTGAAGTGGCTTGGATAGGATTCAATCCTGAGATTAAACAATCACCTGAAGGGACCTAATGTACACAAACATGTTTTATAAACAATAAACAATGAAAATAACACCTCCAAAGAGGGTGGTGATGGTGACTGACTTCCTCACCAAGACAAAATCGGTTACATCAAATAAATGTCTCTGTCTTTGTTCTGCATCATTTGACTTTGTTTTTGTTCTGTTTTCATGCTGTAGAATTTTTATTAAAATATTTCAATGAAGTAAACTTAGTCAAAACTCATGTGTTAATACTGAGATAGATATATACCTTAAAGTATTAAATTCACCCCAACAAGCTGCTTCTGAAATCATGGTGAGAGGAATGTGGAAAGCTTCAGACCATGAAAAGTGACTTGAACTAGTAGCCGCTGGTGACCCCCACCTATATGGATTGTTTAGAAGTCCACAAGTGACCTTCTTCTCAAAGGGTACCCTAAACAACTTCATTTGCTCCTCCCTCATATTTCTTAGTAAGTCAGGGTTTATACCATGGTTTATCACTTGGAAAAATCCCCATTCTGATGCTGCTTTGCATATTGCTGCAGTGCAAGCTAATCTTTCTCTTACATTACAACTTTTAAGACCATTAAGGTCTATCAATGGTAGCTCACATTCCACCACAGTATTATCTTGACCATTGAAACTTTTAGCCTTTTGAGGTTCAGCTGAATTTCTCAAAAGTGCTCCATAATGGTTCAAGAGTGGTGGATTTGAGTCAATCATTGTTGCACCTAGTTGTTGTGTATGTTAAAAAGGGAGAGCTAGCTGTGAAGTGTTTAAAGCTTGCTTGGTAAGTAGAATGAAAGGTGTTGGAGATTGAGGTTGAGAGTGCATTTATAAGGTTTGGATTTGAAGAATAGAAGCACTAAGGTATAATGTGGCCTAGAAAGTCATGAAATGGACAATCACTTAGGACAATCAAGGCTGTCCAAACCATGACAAATGTCAGTTGTATATTGATTTGGGACTCTCTCAACAGACCATGGATACTAAAAATAGTGTGAAAAGGTAACCAACACAAGGGAAGTTGTCAAATAAGAACGAAAAAGGCTTCAAACATGTTTTTTCCTCTTTTGACTTTGCTAATTACAAATTTTAAAATGCATAATAATAATGATTCCACGCAGGGGAGAATCCTTGTAGTGAGCATTGGTGTGAGTTTATAATCAAGGATAATGACAGAATCACATGATTTTAAAATTCATTTACTACTCTATACGATGATGAATC
>Ga0315913_1008095_pt1 | contig 12510 bp, 8 predicted proteins | sample MpolsnodulesMG_FD_207736 | JGI IMG/M metagenome (GOLD analysis project Ga0315913, IMG submission 207736) | Medicago polymorpha root nodule microbial communities from Los Angeles, California, United States - small nodules | ecosystem: Host-associated > Plants > Roots > Nodule | place: USA... | reverse complement strand
ATTTGGGGGGGAGGGTGGGGGGATGTTGACCACTTTACTACTACCATCCAAATTGAAGGGAATCTTAATGGCATGGTAGGCATACCTTAAAGTTTGGTATTTAGAATTTTGGTCTATAATGAAATATAAGATAATTCATTAGCCAAAAGAGAGAAGAAAAAAAATCTATGATAGGAAGAACCGAGTCAATTAACTATTAATTTAATATTCGAGTTTCAGTTAAGCATGAATCTTTCAGAAGAATCAGTGCCCTAACCATAATTAGAATAATTTTTTATTAGACTTTATTTATTTTTCCGCTGAATTTTTAAATTAGGGTTTCTTTTATCTGAAAACTGGAAGGTAGAGATCAATAAAACTATTATATTCTTTCAATTATGTGAAGCTAAAGTGTACCAAAAAAATGCTAGTAGTTGTTTATTTATTTATTTTGTGAAAGGAAAAAAGCTAGTGGTTGTTAATGTTTTAAATATTTTAATTTTTCCAATTGAAGCTTATAGTTGAAGATAACGAAATTTCCATAAAATTGGTGAGTCTTTTCATGTACTACAATTTACAATACAGGGTTGGAAGAATAGAAGATCTTCTTAGTGGAGTGGAGCACATTCTTCAATTTATATGATCCATTGATCATATACTTGAATAGTGTGTAACATTATTTAGTGGAAGAAAAAGATGGAACCAAGAGAAAGCAACAACATTAATATTAACCAACAAGGTTGTGGACTAAAGGATTCTTCATGGTGTTGTCAATTCAAAAATGCATCAAATCCTTTGATGGCAAGATATGTCTATGGCTTGATTTTTCTAGCTGCTAATATGTTGGCATGGGCTACACGTGATGAACTTTCTAGTATTAGTGCATTGACTGAACTCAAGGGTAAGATTTCTCTTCAATCCTTGATTTGGTTAAATTTCATATCACATCACATACCATTATAATTTAGTTAGTGTGCTTAATTTGGACCAACCTAAATCCTCTATGGCTAAATGATAAATTTTCTTTTTAAATCTAACCATGGTGGTTTGTAACCTGTGAAGTCCCGGTATTCTAAAAATGGTAAAGAATTGTATTCGACACGTATCTGATACTAATACGTCTCGTAACAGTATCGTGTCAGGTATCGGGGCTTCATAGGTTGTAACAACAAAAATTTCTTCAAATCTTAAACTGTCTCCATTTGAGCATATGGTATATTCTTATTTCAATGTCTCAAATTCTAACAAATATTGAACTACAGGTTTTAAAGCATGCAAAGTTGGAAAAGACTGTCTGGGAGCACATGGTGTTTTGAGAGTTAGCATGGGTTGCTTTGTATCCTTTATCAAATAAAATTTCAATTATGTGCATATGTGTAGTTTAGTTTATGGTAAAAAAAAAATGATATAGTATAGTTTATGGTAAGGGGTAATCTTGGCGCAATCGGTAAAGTTGTTGTCATGTGACTGTAAGGTCACAGGTTCAAGTACTGAAAACAGACTCTTGTGTAAAATCAGTGTAAGGCTGCGTACAATACACCAAATGGTGGGACCCCTTTCCGAACCCTGCGTATACAGGAGCTTCAGTGCATCGGGTTGCCTTTTTTTTATAGTATAGTTTATGGTAAAAAAAATATATGATATAGTATAATAAGCATTATATTACCACTTGTGGTAAAACAAAAATTATCATTGAAGTGAACCTTAATTCTCGATTAGCTATTTTTTATGATGATGTTTTGGTCAACTACAAGGACTTCTAAATTGAATGAACCAAGAGATACATGGCATTCTGGATGGTGGGCAACAAAGATTGTTCTATGGATTATATTAACAATCTTCACATTTTTACTCCCTTCTGAATTGATTGATCTCTATGGTTAGTAAATTTTGTCTCAATACAAGCAAGTCTCCAATTATTTAATCTCTATAATTGTAAATGTTTTAAAAAAAATAAATCAAACCAAATGATTCAATCGGTTGAACCGTGAATAGACAATTTTAAAGGAATTGAACCATGATTTAAGGGTCTCATCGGTTCGATTTCTGGTTCAGCTTTAAAGTCATTGCTCTAAAGTATGTTTTTTTTCATTCCTCTGACATAATTATTTTTTTTGGGGCAGCGGAAATCGCACATTTTGGAGCAGGGTATACTTTTTCATTCTCATATAAATGATTTAATCATATATTATTTGTTTTAAATTGATAACTGAATGTTTTAATTATTATATATATATTTTTCAGGGTTTTCCTCCTAATTCAACTAGTAAGCATAATCAGCTTCATTACATGGCTAAATGATTGTTTTGCATCAGAAAAATATGCAGAAAGATGGTATGATTTTCTCCTTTAATAAACTAGTATGCAAGTTCATCAACTTCATTTGTGTTATGATGCATTATCCTTTCTTATAAACACACTCTTAGTATGTTAATTATTCAATCTATTTTTAACATTTTTTAAATTATAAATTATGCACATCTTTTTTATAATTTTATGAATTTGATGGTGATGACTATCACTAAATTAGTTGAACACAGACATCCAATGAAAACACGTCATACCGTCACATAAGTCTACTTTAGTCACACATGTCTACTCTTTTCTTTTTGATAGATAGAAGAAATGGTAAAGTCATTATAAACTCACTCACACAAGTGGAGGTACCAGGGTTCGAACCCCGGTCATAGCATCTGTCTAACAATTTTGGCATTTTGCCAGTTAAGCTAGGACTTCTGGATGTCACACATGTCTACCTTATAATTGCATTTAAAAATAATAACTGCAACATATCCCCATTTTTCTAATTTTAAATATTTTTTTCTTTACTAACATTTCTAACAATTTCTTAAATTTTTATGCAGCCAAATCCATGTGATGGTGTTTGCAACAGGTTCATATTTTATCTGTTTGGTTGGGATAATTTTGATGTACATTTGGTATGCACCAATACCATCATGTCTCCTCAACATATTTTTCATCACTTGGACTTTAGTACTTCTCCAAATCATGACAAGTGTATCTCTTCACCCAAAAGTATGTTTTATTTTAGAGTCATTTATTTGTTCAACGTACCTTTTCTCCCATCATATGATTTTCATGTGAACCTTTTTTTTTAGGGAAATTTTCATGTGAACTTTTTTTTTCTTCTCTCAATAGGTAAATGGTGGCATTTTAAGTCCAGGATTGATGGGACTATATGTTGTCTTCCTTTGTTGGTGTGCAATTAGAAGGCAAGACTACCTTTTTTTGCATTTTTAAATTCATATTGAACATGTAGCTTATAATTTTTAGCATGTATTTTGTGTGCGGTGAAAAAAAATGTTTTTTAGTAAATTGGTTTTATAAAATGGATTTTGGTTTAAAGTTAGTTTTACCTAAGAAAATTTATGTTTTAGTACACTAACAAAAAAAATGATTTTTATCAATTCATGTTTGGATTGTTTGGATCACTTTTATGTGTATCAATAAATTTGAGAACTGATTCTATGTTACCGCACAAGCTAGAAATATTAGGTTTTAGTAGAATTGACTTTAGGGTTGGAATCAATTCTAAATTTGAAAGTCAAATATAAAAAATTATGATCAAATCACATTTGACTAACCCCAAATTTGATTTTCGGAAGTACAATGGTGGAAACGAACATAAGCTTAACGTGTGTTTGGAACAACGTCTTTAGAAAAATTACAGCAAAAAAACACGTCAATACGAAAGCTTAATTTTATAGCTTCTACGTTTTCATATTAAGAATGTCTTGAGATGCGAGAATTGGCTTGCAAACGTGGTTCCAAACACATGCTTAGAGTCTTTTCTCCGAAAGGAACCATGGATGCAATAGAAAACACAAAATACATGCATGCATCCATGTCTTATATTTTTTAATTTTAATTTATTGTTTATTTATTGCTCCTATGATTCCTCTTTATTTCTATTGAATATGAATGTCAGAACATATTTGTGCATGCAGTGAACCAGAAGGAGATCAATGCATCAGGACGTCAGGCACTGTAACCAAAACAGACTGGCAAAACATCATTGTAATATTTCTTCTTTCATGCTCTACCTACTCAAATTCGAATTTAATGTTGGAATTATGAATCTACAAATATTTATATTTGTTTATGTTTATGTATTTTAGCCTCTTGTTACTTGAGAACATATTTTTTCAACTAGTTGCATAATATGCAAAATATCTTAAGTCTCATGTGTAAACATGTTTAATATGCACCTTCAATCCTTTTCCACCATCTTGTGACATCATAATAATATCTATTATAATAATCAATATTGTCATAACTTAACCAGAGACGAAACTGGTGAGACCTCTGAGTCATAGTTTAATTGGTCTAACTAACCAATTGTGGTTCAACCTAGTTCGATCTAACTCTACCGAACTACGGTTGAACCAACCAAAAGACTAGCTGATTCTCAACTCAACTAGTTGAATCGACCGGTTTGGTCCAGTTTTGACAACATTGCTTAAAACATTTACTACGTGATAAGATGGTAAAATATGATTAGATGTTTGTTGACACAGTGTAGAGTTCTTAAACCATGTTTTCTTTTTGTTTTTTGTTGTCATTGTACATTCTTTTTTGAAGGCTAGATATGTTTTATTTTTCTAAAACACATGATCTAACATTACTGTCGTGAATGTTGGCTGACATGTGACAATAACTGTTGGCAGAGCTTTGTTATTGGAATACTAGCAATAGTTATTGCAACATTTTCGACAGGCATAGATTCTAAATGCTTTCAGGTTCGTTTCAATATTAAAATCAAACTTTTGAATTTTAATATCATGTTTGTGCAATACAACATATCTGACACATATCATTAATTTGCAGCTAAGGAAGGGTGATAAGCCAGCAGAAGAAGATGATGTTCCATATGGATATGGTTTTTTCCATTTTGTTTTTGCCACGGGAGCTATGTACTTTGCAATGCTATTGATTGGATGGAATACTCATCATTCAATGAGAAAGTATGGTTCCATCTTGTTCATGTTATGGGCATCATACTTGGTTTTTTATGTTTTGTTTTGTCAATCAAAAGAAAAAGAAGAGGGAAAATCAAATAAAATATATTTTATACAAATCTAGATGCAACCTAATAAATAAATATGTTTACAATGAAGCTTAGGTGTATTCCTTGGCTGACATAATAGACTAGTATTATTTGTCATCAATGCTACTCACAAAATGTTGTCATTCATAACTTTCTTTTGACTTTATAACATTTATAGTAGCATGTTTATTTGGTGTTGACTTTTCTTTATTTGATTTTGTTGATAATTGACTCTTTCTTGCTCTAAGAGCAGCTATAATTTTTTTTGGAAATATTGTTCTGCAGATGGTCCCTTGATGTGGGCTGGACCAGTGCTTGGGTCAGAATAGTAAATGAATGGTTGGCAGTCTGTGTATACTGTAGGTTTTTTCCTTTTTTCTGAAGCAATATGATCAACCAAAAATAAAAATTGAATTTGAGAGTTTTAATCTATTTATCCTATGTTTAGTATCACGGTGAGTATGTCAGAATTACAGTGATCCACCATGATTTTCTATAAACTACACTTTGTAGCACGGTGATCATCACCGTGATTCTAACATATCCATTGTAATACCAAACACACACTTAGTGCCAACACTTTAAATTGAAAACATATTTGATGTCCGCTGCATACATGTCGGTGTGACACAACACTTACATATAGTTACATTCAATTACTTTACTTTCATTTTTAAACTACTATTGGTGTGATTGTTAATGTTCATAGGGTTTTTTTTAGTGAAAAGCTTCCTAGGATCTATTGTTCTAATGCACAACTAATGGAAGTTTCTTATCTTTTTGACAGTATGGATGCTGATAGCTCCAATTGTATGGAAGGCAAGACAGACTGAATCTACATGAGGAATTCAAACTGACCCCATTATGCTCTTACTATGTAATGGACTCATCCAATTTTGATCTATCAAATATTAATTTTAGTCAGAAGCAATTAGATTCTAGCACAAATACACACATGCTGTTGTATTTGTTATGTGAAGTTACCTTCCTCTCATTCCATCCAAAGGATGGTACACAGAAATATACACCATTTACATGTTCATGTATCCTTGGACGTTACTTACAATCATTAGATGGAAGAAATTATAAACGTCATTCGTATTTTTTCAATTTATCAGTTAAATGCATTGGGTTCTTGTTGAAGTCTTTGTGGAATCTACTATCGGTACAATTTATCCTTTTTTGTTGTTGAAATTAATTGTTTTTTTACTAAGATTCAGATCACAAAAAAACTAATATATACTGTCATCATATGTAAGTTGATAAAATAAAATGCATTTTCCACAACATAAAAAATAATCATGTCAAAATTGAGTTTACAAAATTGTACAATATTGTAAAACCAAGAGCACAACTAAGCACCAAAAATATGAAGACACCGTTACGCCCAATCTACTATTACAAATACATGGGTGCACCCAAAAAATTTATAAGAAACAACGATTGAAGGGTTCTCTGCACCCCCTTCATTGAATCTCTCTATCTTGGTCCTCAGGTCACTCCCCTTTTCCAAGAAACTAGAAAGTATATTGTCTCCCCCTCCTATAGCAATAAACAATCTACACAGCTGAAATATTTCACTTCGACCCAGAGCCGGTTAACACAAATCCTTCATTATGCATTTTTAACTTCCATCCACGAACAATAGAAACCAAAACTTACATGTGTTTGTACAAGGTGCAATGAGTTGATGTTTGAATTTACAAGTCCATGGATAATTCTTTACATTACCCAAATGGGTTCCCTCCTTTAGGGAAGGGATTAGAGCTGGGAGTGGTTGACGGCCTATCAGGCAGCTGCTGATTTGGATTTGACAAGCCAAACACGTTTCCCTCAGTTCCGAAATTCCCAACTCCTTGCCTGCACATCCAGTTAATATCCTTTACTAGTAGTGATAAGTAATACTGAACACCAATCTATTATCGTCAATTTTAGCAATATAACTGCAATTAATTGCACCCATCACAATATTTCAAAAGCTAGGACAACTAAAAATGCTAAAATTGTGTTTTATATGAATAAAGGGTTCACTGTATCATTGAAGTTCATGCTATGCAGCATGTATGGGAAATTAGATGAAGGATTAGACCCAAATACGAGTTTCGAAGAAGCATGAAATCTTAATAAGCTTAAACAGTATGGTACAGGCAATAAATATTATCATGATTGAAGAGAAATTTACCTTGGCATTGGTATATAAGTTGCCATTTGCTGCCCAGTGTATGACCCTGAAAGTATTAACATGGTTCAGGATACTGATAAAAAGCAAACGACTAGGCCTAAATGAATTAACTGACGAATAGTAAAAGGATAAACATACCTGGTGGGACTGATGCATATGATGACGATGGGGTTGGAGTCCAGGCATGGGATGGATTGCCCAGGTTTGGAGGGTGCGTAATGCCTGAAGGTGGTACATTAGGCAGGGAACCTTGAAAGGATGGCAGGGGTGGAGTCCATGCATGTGGTGGATAACCCAGGGTTGAAGACTGCACGGTTCCTACATTAGGTAGGGGTGGATTCCATGCATGCAATGAACTGCTCTGGCTTGGAGGGTGCATCGGGAGTGATGGTGGTACATTAGGCAACGCACCGTGCAAGGATGACATGGAAGGAAACTGCATCCAAGAGAAACAACATATATACTGTGAATTAACCAATGAATCACATGTAAAAAAATCAGATGTCACATTTCAATGTTCCAACCTTTTCAATGATGGGAGAGCATTAACAAAACAAAGCAATTTTCAACATGCATTTTTCTTATTAATTGATATTTCTGTTAAATGCAAGATGCAAACTTTATGGCAATAGTACAGCACAGTGAACATACTAATACCATAAATCAATGAAAGTCACATACACTTGGGGCTTGATTTGGGGTTTGTTTACTGCTGACATCGAATGGATTTGTTGACCTTGATGGCTGTGAATAACTTGGCATAGGCTGTAACACAGTGCACACATTTATATGAGAAAAATACACATTTTCGTACTAGCCACAAATTAAAAACATTTGGTTTGACTATTTCTGAAGAAAAACGTTCTTTTTAATTAAAAAGAAAGGCCCTCTATGATTATTAATCATAAGCTGTTTGTAACACAAAAATAAGATAATCCAAACGCATACTAAGACAATCTGGTAAGCTAATCATTCTGGATTGTAACAGTACCACCACATTATTATATTGCACTGGAATGCCCTGCGGAGGACCCATTTGCCAACCTTGAACTGGAGCAGGAAAGTACTGGTGTTTTACAGTGAACAGATCCTGCACCAATCACAACTAATTGTTAGCCAAACAATAGGCATATGCAAGTGTACAGAAAATACAGAGATTGTGAAGAGAAGTAAGTAGTCACGATTACTTCAGGAAGTTCTGTTCTTCCACTTGGTTTAACTTCTACAGCAGAAGGTTGAGAAACAACACTGTTAAAAGCCTCATTGGCAGGCTTTGAGGCATGATGGTATGCATGTGGCATTGGTGCATTGGGATGCCCCTGTCCTGTGGGTACAGAAGGTACATGCGATGGCTGCAAGATATTTCCAGAACAGAGTGAAATTAATACTGCATCAGAAATAAACAGACAACTCCATTAGCTAAACAATATTGGACATGACAAGTTCATTGGCCAAACCTGACTATTTACAGCACCACCCACTGACGGTGGAAATTGTTGACTAGCAGAAGCAGGGAACGTTGGTCGCTGATGCTGCAAACTGGCCCATTGTCCTACATTATTATGAGGTGATACAGATGGCACTGAAGCACCACTGGGTGGGAAAGCTGAGAAATTGCCAAAACTAGGAGCTGCTGCTGGAATAGGTCCTGCAGATAAAATAGATGAGTCATCACTTCTTGCTGATGTTATCACACAGCTGTTACAGTATGTGTATCACCTTGGACTCCTGGAGCATGAGAAGGTAAAGATTCCGACACGGACAATTGGGACAAAACAGATTCAAGCGGATTTAAATTTGAGGTGAGTGGATTTGCTTTTGCCTCAGAAGCAACATCAAAAGAAGCCCAATTGTCATCACTGGGATTTCCTGACTGCAAAACAGGTTGAGGCACACTAGATTGTTGGGCTTGAGGAACTGTTGGAGCAACAGGTTCAGGATCGGCATCAAAATCAATAAGGCTCTTAGTAGTCTCAAGTTTAATCTCTACTTGGCTTTCGTTGCTGGATACCAAGCTACCAGAGGATGCAGTTCTCTGAAATTATGAACAGTCAGTTATTGTTGTATAATTTGTGTACAAAATCAACTCAGCCATCTTGCTAAAGGGGGAGATGAGAGATGCTACTCAACAGTTCATGCCAAACAAAGTAAAAGATAAATGCTAAGCCGCGTCTTAAAAGAAAACATGAAAGAATTTAAAGAAAATAATAAATTAAACAGTAAATTAAAAATGGTAAGTTAAAGAGAAAAGAAACATCTCTACTGTCCAAAGAAATAACTGAAAACATCAGCTTCAATCAAGAATACAAGGTAAATATTAGCGCAGCAACAGTGATAAACATATCATAGATAAATAATGAATCAAACTCACGGAAAAGATTAAGACTCTGGTGATTGAACCATTCATAAACAAAAAATTCCAAAAGCTAATGCTATTATTATATCTATAATAACACACTCCCTCAAGAAGAGCATGTCAGCATTGAAGCATGGAAAATGCACAAACACACCATCTGAAATTCAACTTTTTATTAAAAAGAATAGGCCAATATGAGTGGCAAGAACAGAGCTTTAGGCAACTTGATTATACAAGTTCTAATACTGTGTCATGAAGGCTGAACACAAGAATGCTTGATTAGTTTTTATATTACATTTTAAACTGACCATATGGAAAATCAGCAATAGTAATAGTTTCACCTGTGTCAGCGATGAGGCATCGGCAGCTTTTCCACTGTTTGGCTTGGGGGGTCCACTTATCCTAAGAGGTATTACATTTTCTCCCAAAATATCTCTAACAGGTCGGACCACGGGTGGGCTTGAAGAACCCAGGTCTCTGGCTCGCTCAGGAGATTGACTTTCTACCTTATAATCTCCATCTGATACTCTACGGTCTTCACGACGCCAATCATTGACAACTGGAGGACGACCAGGACTTCTCTTATAATCACCATATTGCCTACTTTCTTGATCATATCCAGGACTTCTTCCACCTGGACTAGACCTGTCACCATAACGACGTTCCTGTGTGTCTTCATATGGAGGGCTTTTAGATCCTCCCTGATATGCCTCAACTCTCCTGTTTTCATAGGAATCATCTTTTTCACCCTGAACAACACGCAACACGAGAGAACAGACTAAGTAAGAATTGGCTGAAAATTTTAATCAATTCTAAAGCAAAAGCAATAGCAGACAACTTGAAATTGAACTTGTATTGAAATGTCAAATATGTTCTTAAAAAAGTGAATCCTGGAGGGTAAAATCTTACGGCCTTTCCTCTTGGTGGTTTGTCTGAGGTCCTATCTCCAGTGAATCTCCTATCCTCATAAACATGCTTAATAAACTCTCGGAGCCTGTTAACATTACTGGCACCAAATATGACAATCAGAATGTTTGAATAACACACTCTACAACTATACATGAAAATGGACAGGCAAGTACTTACCTGCTGTCAGGGAAAGAATTGCGTTGTGCATCCCATTCTTTAAAATAAATCTCTTTTGCACGCTGCAAGTATTAGATAAAGCTGAAATAAACTTGAGATATATGATATCAAGCAGAATGAAAAGAAATATAGCACGAGCTTTAGCACAAAAGGCATCAGTACCTGATTTCCTCCTTCTTGAAGTGCAGTAACTTCTTGCGAAGTAAATTTAGCCATTGAAACTGATTTCACACGATGTGTAAATTCACGGCTGTCAATTCACACAAAAACCACATAAGTTTTGAAGAAAAGTGGGCAGTTGAAAGGAAATGTACTTGTCAAATTTGTCAAGTCAGCACAATATGTTTTTAAACAAGATACATGTCATAGTTTACATGCACAACACGTATGAGAGCATGCACATTAAACTAAATTGAAATTTAGTAACTGCCAACAGAAGTAACATTTGCGTAGGAATACAATTTTATCAATTCTAATCCATTACGAACAACACTACAAAAGTATACAAAAAGTACACAATTTGCAGTAGAAATATGTTTCAAGTTTCATCTCTGAGTTTAAGTTCATCAGCAAGACATGTGCAAACTGGAAAGTATAGAAACAAATGAAAAAATTACAAAAAATCAGCAATAGTGCTGGATAAATCAGGACACCATGTACTCTGAAACATGTATTCAACTCAAATCACAGGGTAGAGACATAATATAAATACTATAACAAGCAGAAATCTTGTAAGAACTTACTGTATTCCACTACAATTAGTGCAAACAAACGTCCAGAAATTTATGCACACATATTGTGGTCCCTTCAAAAGTATAAAAGAAAATAATTAATGTAACGGACTTGTTATGGCATAAAATGCAATAAATTCCTTAAAAGTCTATAGATACAAATATAAAAGTCTACAGATACAAATATGCCTATGAAAAGAATTCAAACAAAGATTCAAATTTATCTCTTTATTAAGGATCCTGTTTTTCCAATGGAATCTAGAGAATGGTGCAACAGGTGCTGGGCACAGTTATTATCCATGTGATTTTGGTAGTGTACAGGCTACGGAAAATCTATGAGTTTAAACACTAAAAGAAACATCAATCTTCCTGTGAAGGTTGAAATAAAATATATATGTCTCATGCAATGATGATACATAATATGCATAATTGAGGAATTATGCATCCTCAACCACCCCAATGACCTTAACTTTGAAATAAAATCTATAATATATCAATCCTAAATCAGAATATCACACAACTTAATCCTGTCCATAAATAGCATCCAATTTTAAACCAATTTACCCCTAACTAATATGAAAATCTTATTATGAGCAGTGCTTAAAATGAAAGTGATTTATTAACAAAAACTCATTCGTTCATCAACGAGTTTCAAATGAGGGCTTAATTAAGCATTTACCCCTAACTAATATGAAAATCTTATTATGTTTCTAATCAAGTGAAGCCCCCAATTTTAAACCATTTACCCCTAAATAGAAAGATCATAGACACGTTTGGGTATAGAACTTAATTAAGCATTTATTCAATGAGCTATTATAAAGAATTATCAACCACCACTAACCCCGGTGAACTACTTATTAAAATAAGCCGAAAACAAGCTAATTTATTTATTTTATTAACATATAAAAAGAAAATACATATCCAACCGCACACTCCAATGTTCAACCATTTAAAAATGGACAGACTATGTCGGTGATGTATGAGGGCTTCCTTAGTAATTTTATAGTATTTTATTTTAGCCAAATCTTAGTGATTTTCTAGAACTTTCTATTATTATTTTGTTTTGTTTTATTTTGGCCCACGGGTTTGTTATTTCTTTCACTATATA
>Ga0315913_1008094_pt1 | contig 12511 bp, 12 predicted proteins | sample MpolsnodulesMG_FD_207736 | JGI IMG/M metagenome (GOLD analysis project Ga0315913, IMG submission 207736) | Medicago polymorpha root nodule microbial communities from Los Angeles, California, United States - small nodules | ecosystem: Host-associated > Plants > Roots > Nodule | place: USA... | reverse complement strand
CCCAATTCCACTCTATAATCAGTTTTTCCTCAATTTGTTTAATTTTTTGTCTTTCTTTCTTGATTGTCTATTTTGTATTCAAGTCAAATTTTTAAAAGAGATAAAACAGAGGGTTTAGGAATTTCAACAGAGACAGCAATTAGTTGCGTTAAGAGATTGGATTGTAGTTGTAAATTTTTTATCGGTTGCTGCTCGTGTATGAAATTTTTTACAATTTAGAGTCATACAACGAGGTTTTGATAGAACTTTGTAATTGAAGAAGGAAGAAGACAATATACAATTTTTTTTTTTTAATTGAAGAAGCCATGAATTTTTTTAATTGAACATTAAGAATGAAGATACAGCACCCCTAAAAATAGGAAGAAGATGATTGGCAATTTTGTTTTACAACTTTGTATAATTAATAATATCTTAATTATATTTAATTATAATTAATTACAAGGGTAATTATGTCATTTAATTGTGATAGATATGATATTATGTTTGTTATCATGTGTGCACCAAACATGTGATAGGATAAATGTTTATCATGTCTATATCATTTCCTATCCTTATCCAGTTTCATATCATATTCTATCTCTATCATATCATGTGCACCAAACGGGCCCATATATTCTAGTTGTTTCCTTTATAAAAAAAAAAAGATCAAAGGGCTGAAATTAAAAAATTAATAAGATCTATGGTGGACCACCTACAATGTTGGTCCACCTAATATATTTATGGTTAAAATTAACTGACATGGATTAAACCAACTGACGAAGCATATTTGAAGGACCGAAAATGAATTTTTTTAGAGTTATGAGACCAAAATGAAAACAACAAATAAGTTGGAGGACCAAAGGTTCAATTAAGCCTAAAAAATAATAGAAAAATGAAAACTAGTGTGTTTAAAGCATTGTTCAAATATTAAAAGTAGTGTACTCGTGAGATTAACTCAGTTGATAAATACAATGAATAATATATGCAAGGTTCGAGGTTCAAACTCCAACCACCATATAAAAATATTAAAAGTAGTAACTCCGACCACCACAAAAAAAAATTAGTAAACTATTATTATTATTTTTATTATTTTTTAATGAAGGAATGTAAAATTTATAATGTTAATTTTTGTATTTTCAAATTATAAAAATGTTGCAGAAATTTAAGTTCATACGAATAAATAAATATTTTATATATTTTTTAAGGATTTTAATTAAATATTACGAGGTAATTTATAATTTAATAAAATAAATAAATTATTTTTGTATAATGATGTAAAATTAATGCGACCTATTTAAGTATTTTTCATTGGAGTCTTTAATAATGTATTGTCATTGGAGTTATTGAGTCCTTAGTATGTATTTTTATTAAAAAATTATAAATAAGTGATATATATATGTAGGGTCCATTTAAGAAGTCCCTATCATTATCATTGTGAATACTCTAACTCTTATATTAGAAAATTGTGTAGAAGTAATACCTTTTATGTTGAAAATTGTGTAGTCGTTACTTTTATATATATTTGACTTTTATTTTCAACACAATTTTTTTTTAGATTTTTAAATAATGCCCTTATGACACTTATTAAAACATAAAGAAACAATTTGACTTTGTAGAGAATAGGACAACCATGCAAAAACTTAGGCAGACAATGTTACTTTCAGAAAAGGAAGAGAAAGGAAGCCTCCAAGATGACGTATACAGTAATTTCACAAACCAGATAGAAGTAAAGTAGTTTCGAGGAAGAAGTAAATTCAGCGATCTATGTTACTGCGTAGTTTCTTTTAAATGATAAAAAGGGGTAAAGATAGAGAGAGAAGGCCAAAAAAGCTGTGATGGTGTCCCTTTCAAAAGGTGTGGTGGTAGCATATAAAGGATCTATCCCTCCAACAAAGACATCCACCCTTGTCTTTTTGAAATAATAATAAAGTTTTAAGATGTAACAAGCAAGTTAAACTCCCAATTACCAATAATAAAAATAATATAACAACGAAAAGAGGGAAAATGAAAGGTAAGTAAATTGGTGAAAGGTGAATGAATGAAAATTGGATAGGTTGGTGGTATTATGTAAGTAGAGTACAAGAAAACTAGCAGAAGAGCAGTGATGAAATAAAACGGACGTCCATTCTGACCAAACACTGCCACCCCTTGTCACTGCCATCATCATCAAAAGCCTCTTTCTTATAGGGCCAGAATGAATTCCTCTTCCCTATACCCTTAATTTACTGTTATCTCTCTCTCTTCTTTCCTTCTCTTGTCTTCCTGTGTGTTGAGATATGGAAAATTTGCTGGATTTTTCACAACAGGACACCTCTTTCTCGTCCTCTCCAAGTGGGTATTAACCAACTCATTCTGCTCTCTTCTACTTTCATTCATTAATTAATGCAACAATAACGCTGGTGTCACAACAAACTAACTCTTCATTCAACTTGCAAAAAAGGCAAAAAGTGGTACAGACTTAAGAGAGAGAGAGAGACAGATAGAGGAATGGGTTAGGCTCAAAACTGTTAAAGCATTCTTGGGTTTGGTGGTGATGATGGAAATGGGAAAATTTAATGGCAGCAAGTTTTGGGTTTCACTGTGGTGGCAGTTGCAACTAGAGTGTGAGAAAAAGGAACAAAACCATTGATTTAGTAGTGTTGTTCTGTTGAAAGCTGGAAGAAGATAAGCAGAACAAGGGTCTGAGTCTGGATCCTCCCAGAACAAATCATCATCATCATCCTCTGTATCACCCACATCAACAAAACCAACAAGACCCTCACCACCATAACTCTGTTCTAAATTCAAGTTATGTAGGGAATAATGAAGAAGAAAATGATGAACAAAATTCATCTCCCTCATCTGAAAAAACCCTGCATCCTCACTATCATGACCAACACCAACACCAAGACCCAACCTTTCATTTTCATCACCCGTACTTTCAACAATCCCAACAATATCTAGATTTAGAACCACAACCAGAGTCATTTGAACCACCAAAAAAACGGTCTTCTTTCCTTCCACCACTACCACACCGTAATCAACCATCACCGCCAACACTATCATTCTCTTCCATCGAATATGCAAGAAAGATGGGAGAAACAATACACGACCAGCACACAGGAACAGCAGCAGCAGCAGCAACAGCTACAACGACAAAAACAGCAGCAACAACCTCGTCCAAGAGAATCAGCGGCAGCGGAGGAGGAGAAATCGTGGAGGTACAAGGAGGTCACATTGTCCGTTCAACAGGACGCAAAGACCGTCACAGTAAAGTTTGCACCGCGAAAGGTCCCCGTGACCGCCGCGTACGACTCTCAGCCCACACTGCGATTCAATTCTACGACGTGCAAGATCGTCTCGGCTACGACAGGCCAAGTAAAGCAGTCGATTGGCTCATTAAAAAAGCCAAATCTGCTATCGACGAACTCGCTCACCTCCCCGCTTGGAACCCCACAGCTACATGTTCTTCAACACCACAGCAGCAGCAGCAGCAGCAAACAAATGAAATGTTTCACCGGCAATCTCCGGTGGACAACAATCCAGTAACCGCTTCTACCAGTCACCGCTCAGCGGCATTAGAGCGAAGAATGCCACCACAAGAACAACAATTTCCTTCCCAACAACAACAGTTGGAGTTAGACTACAACAGTAGTAGCAGTGGGAAACATGGTTATCTTCAAGGCTCGTTAGACACTGACATTGCTGATACTATTAAGTCTTTTTTTCCAGTTGAAACGCCCACAACGTCGTTTCACAGTTATCAACAACCGCCGGATTTACTCTCTCGAACGGCGGCAACCACCCAGCAGCAAGATCTCCGCCTCTCATTGCAATCTTTTCAAGATCCTATTATGCTTCAGAGCCACCATGACAACCACCACCACAACAACAACCACCAAGTGCTTTTCGCCGGAAACTCCTCCCTTGGTTACGACGGTGGTGGAAGTGCAAGCACCTTGTGGTCCGAGCAGCAGCAGCAGCAGCAAGAGGAGCATGATAACGGCAGATTGCATAGAATGATGGCTTGGAATGCTAATAATGTTAATGTTAATGCTGCAGATGGTGGTAACAGTGGCCATGGTGCTGGATTTGTGTTCAGTACACCGGCGCCGGCGTTTGGCGGTTATGGTCAGTTTATTACTCAGAGGGGACCCCTTCAGTCCAGTTACAATCCTTCAGTTCGTGCTTGGATAGATCCTTCAATGGCGACGGCGAATATCGCTGATCACCATCATCACTATCTTTCGCCGATGATCCATCAGGCTTCTGTCTCTGGTGGTGTATTCTCAGGCTTTCGTATACCAGCACGAATTCAGGGTGAAGAGGAACACGACGGCGTATCCGATAAACCGTCCTCTGCTTCCTCCGACTCTCGTCATTGATTGGAACACTAATAAAAATAATCCAAACTTTCAGGTTCTACCTTCAATATCCAGTTCTTAAAATTTCAATTGAGTTTCTCTCTGTTTTATTCTTACTGCAATTGTTTCTTTTTATTGTGTTTTGAGTGTTTTTTCAGGTTCACGGTTTGCGTTGCAGATGGTCTTTTTTGGGAGAGAGCTTTTGGTTTTGAAAGATTAGGATTGATTTTCAGCTACAATTGGAATTCAAAAGCAACCTGGGTGGGTTTGGATTTTTCAGATGTTTCAACTTCAATTCAATGGCTTATATACCGTGTGGGAATGAAGAAAATCTGGTTTGATTTATTCATTCAGATTTTTCAATTTCAGTCCCCCGGTTTTGTTCTGCATTGTATCTTTTGTTTTTTCAAGCTTTAACTAGGACTAAGAGTACTACTATGTTTGTGTCTCTTTTGCTTCATTTGTGTCGTTGGATTATAATTTGTAGTAGTTGTGTTGTGTCTTCTTAATTAGCACTTGTTCCATTTCTAGTTTCGACTAGTAATTTGGAAAAAACATGCAGATTAAATAACTGAGCTAGCTTGCTCAAAAGTTGTTGTTTATTTCCAACTTGGTGTAAAACCCCAGTTGCAGAATGAAGCATTTTCTCCTTGTCACGAAAAAGGTAGTAAACCCAAATAACCCGACATATAAATTTTGCATATTCAAACTTGTGTATGATTTTGGCTTTGGTTGTTGGTATATATGGTTAATGCTGTCTTTGTTTCAAATAAGGATAGGTCTTATTTTAACTGCTTTCTATTCCAACCAGGATTTTTTGCTTCCTTGTCATGGAAAAACAATTGGTAGTAAAATCTATATGACCATATCATATCAATCTCTTTCGTGCTTGAATTTTTGGTAGCATTTGACTGAGAAGTCATTGTCCATGAACAATAGAAACTGTTTATGAAAGAAACAGGTTGTATATTGTATGAGAGTTGATTCCGACCTTGGTAAAAGGGAAGTATCCTAGATTCATTATGTTTATTTGCTCCTTTGTCTATCACATGTCATATTTAGTTCTTCTTCATCTAGTTTAGTAAGCTATGATAGTGACTCGAAGGTATATTATTAAGAATTAAGAATAAAGCAAAGTTAACACTCACTTACCTACACATACTAATGAGGTTAAGTTCAAGGCATAACTTTAGCTTCCAATAGAATGGTTTTCATTAGGTAGTTTAACTACACCTTTCTCCCCTTTTAGATCTAATTACAAGATTCTTGTTTTTGGTACAAAAATTAAGGAAGTTATAAAATGTTTAAAAATAAAATTAATTGTGATTGGAATATTATGTGATTACTTAATGTTATTATTTAATTTTTTTTTCTTTCAAAATCTCAAATAGATATACCTAAATATAATATAGACTTAAGTTTTTTCTAAGGCTTTGTTTGCGAGTTTGGAGAGAAGAGGGAAGGGTTTTGGAAAAATAAAGGAGCAAGTGAAGAGGACATTGGAAGAGAGGGGCTTTGAGGGGTTATTTTTTATTTTTTTCTTCATAATACAAAATTCTCCTCATTTTGGGGGCTAAAAAATTGTATTGGAGAATTGTTTTGAGGGGTTTTAGAGGATTGAAATGAACTCTTCAAATTTAATCTATGTTGTGATAATATTTTTAAAATTAAAAATATATAAATTATAAGCATTAATTTATCAATCAATAAAAAAAACTCTTTAAAAAAATTTGAAAGATTTATGGTCTAAAAAATATGAAAAATTTCTCAATTTCTCATACTCAAGTGATTAACGAGCTTTTGTAAACATATAATAGTTCAAATGAACCTAGTCCAAATCTTGTGACATTTTTTTTATCATATTCCATTTACCTCAGAACGAACTCCGAATTACTAATTTCTTTTTCGATAAAAATCAGAATGTAAAAAATATCTTCTTCAATCAAAACATACTCTTGAAATAAAATGAGGGGGTTTGTAATATGTTAGTAATGAGAGGGATAGATAAATATCAATAGGTAAGAACAAGTTGGATTGGAAAAGTGTAATGCATATGAAGATGGGGAGCCATGAAAAGGATGGGGATGGATGTGAACATCGATACTCAATTATGAAAAGAGTACACACTCATGGATGCCACCAAAGTTTGATGCTTGTACACCTGTTTGTGGTCCCCTACCTTGTAGTATGTATCAGAGCCTCATAAAAATCTTTTGCAATGTCCTCTTGAGAGAAATGCTCTTCTTTAAGGAGATAATAATAATGAAAATAAAGATGTAGAAAAGGCCTTGCCCTTTATTGAGATCGTGGAAATTATTTTTTTGGTCGATGGTGGTGCTTCCGGGGTCGGTTGACAGATAAGATTATACCGAAAATCTTGATTGGATTATTGGGTTGCTATGTGTGAGGAGTGGCAAATATTTTCCTTAAAATAATAATACGATACGATACCACATACACATCGTAAAAAAAAATTTCGCTTAAAATAATAATACGATATGGTACCACATACTCACGGTAGAAATTTTGTAACTTGAAATCATGCAATGATATTCCTATAAGTAAATGCTAAAGTAGCTAATCCATGGGAGATTTGCTTAATTAGTAGGGATATTGTATAATACACGTTGAGGTTAGGGTTTGAATTCCGAAAACTTCACTTCTTCATACTTAAAATGTGCTTAAAATGTGTGAATTCTATCTACTAGATTACATGGAAAGAAAAAAAAAACCTAAAACACCTGAATTACTGTGTCTCTTAAAATCATTTGAAAACTTTCCAAGTTGGGATGGGAAGGTACCAAGTACCAACAATAACGTTTTTTTGGAATGGGAAGGTACAAAGTATCAACAATAGGGCAGACAATGAATCGAACCAACTCGAATATAGTTCAAAATTCGACTCGACAATTAACTCGTTGGACTTGGTTCATGAACCAAATGAATTGAACTTGAACTGAAAATTAAGTTCGTTAAATAAATGAACCGAACTTGAACTATATTTAGTTCGACTCGATTGGTTTATGAGATGACTCGATAGTATATATATTGGTTTGAAATTGGAAGAATATTTTTTTTAGTATATTCTCAATTTTAATCGTTGAATTTAGTTGGATTTTGTCTCTCTTATACGCACAAATTTGCTGGTTGGTGGTATGTTATAATAATAATTTTAAGTTTTTTCTAATTAAATATTAAATTACACGGCAACGTAAAAAGAATTATGCCCAACAAAAATAAAATAAGAGTAGTCTCATTTAATAATAAATGGTGAAAAAAGTTCTACATTAAAAGTTAACAGCTTATGCATTGTCAGTAGTCTAAGCTTTTACACAAGATAAAATAGTCCAACATCAGTGGGTTTGAAACTGTTTACCGGTGTTTACGGAAAACTACGGGTTAGTTCTGATTATTACAAGCGAGACCAAACTAGAAATCTAAGGATATGTTGTGCAAAGGTTTTGATCGAAAACGGTTTGAAAAAGGCCACGAAATACACTCAGGTTACTTAGAGAGCAGGACGAGTTTTAGAGTAAAAAAGGGCACTATCTCTCGACAAGTTTGAGATTGCAAGTAAAAGCATAGTAAAGTTAAAGAAAAGGATAAAAGCTTAAACACATAAACTTAAAGGAAATGTAAAATGTATTGCATTAAAAGTAAAATGGTTTACATACATTCTGTATAACTCGTTTCCCTATGCACCGGTAGTTTGAGCGTTGTAGAATTTTTATAAATGATTTTCGACCCAGTTTCCGACTATGAAACTTTTATTTATACATAAGGAAAATAACTGGAAAAAGACTATTCTCATGATCAGCACTTCCCCCATCTTGGAAAACCGCTTGTCCCCACGTTTCCACTAAGGAATCCGCCTTTGAGCTTGAAATCGAATCCTTTCGGCCTTGATTGCTTGACATCGACGCAATTATGCTTTCGGCCTTGCTTCCGTCAAACTCTTGACCATGCACGCTAGGCTTACCATCTTGTCGAGATCCTCAAGTTAAAATGAGAAAGTCTTCGATTCCTGCAAAGTTAAAAGTCAACCAAATGTTGACCACATTAAATGAGTCTGTCGAAATTACAGGCTAGCAAATTGCCCCCCAAAAATGTCATTTTCGATGAATCATCCCACAAAGGAGAACATTGGCATTTTTGAACAACACTTTTCTCTTTGGCTTAATAGGTCATTTGGTCCCTTAATTAATTTAGAGTTTTCATTTTGGTCTCATAACTAATAAAACTCATATTTTGGTCCCGTAATTGTATCTCCGTCGGTCAAGTACATCCTTTCCCGTTAAGTTTAACCACAAATATGTAAGGTGGACCAACATTATAGATAGTCCACTGTAGACCTTATTAATTTTTCCAATTTCAACCATTTGATCTTTTTTTAAGAAAGAGTACCATTGGATCGTGAAGGTCCATTGTATCTTACAATGAACCAACAATATATAATAATTTTTCTTCCCTTTCTTCATTGTCCTCATCCAATCTTCATCAAATTATACCCAGAAAAAAATCAATTAATAAAAAATCCAATTATTCATCCATTCAACAGACTTAACTATCTTCACCACTAACTTTGTTCCTCCTTCTTCTCAAAGTCCATAATTTATCAAAAACAACACCAAAAAAAAAAACAAAACAGCAACGTTTCAGTTAATAAACAACGATGGAATCGGGTGAATCACGCCCAATTGAGTTCTAAGATTATCCACAATTGGATCCTCTTGAAAAGTAGTAAAATTTAAACCAATTGAACCTGTGAATCCCTTATTTCACGTTCACTACCTTCAACTTCAAATTCATCATTTGAATTTGAAATTCTGTCATCAAAATCGAAACTCTTTGCTCCCCTTGTAGTAGAATTAGCGAATTTCGGGTTGGAAGTAGATGATCCTCTTGACAAGCTTCTGCAATAACTCAGATCCAGTTTTTTCATTTTTATTTTAATTTGGTGTTGTGGATGGTGATAATGATGATGAAATTGTGATGTTGGATTTGATTTGACAAAAGGGATTCGAATGGGAAGGATGAAGAGAAGGGATTGGAATGAGAGAGAAGAGAAGAGAAGAGGCATGAATAGCGATGAAAAAACCCTAATTTCTGGGTTTCTAAAAAAAACTTGCCTTTTATACTTGCCACGTGGACAAAAACTAACGGAAGTTTAATATTTTGACAGATGAGATTTTTTTGACTGACGGAGACACAATTAAAGGACCAAAACATGAGTTTTATTACTTATGGGACCAAGATGAAAATTGAAAATTATTTAAGGGATCAAATGACCTATTAAACCTTTCTCTTTCCATTGCCTCGACGCATAAGCCACAACTTGACGATTCTGCATCAACACGCCACCAAGACCCACCTTAGATGCATCACAATACACCACAAACGATTCCTTCGGATTCGACAAAATCAACACTGGCGCTGAAGTTAACCTCTTCTTTAACTCTCGGAAACTCTTCTCACACTTGGCATCCCAAACATACGCTTGTACTTTCCGAGTCAATTGTGTCAATGGCAATGCCAACTTAGAGAATCCTTCAATAAACCTCCAATAATAATCTGCCAACCCAAGAAAACTTCTGATCTCAAAAACAGACTTCGGCGAGATCCCACTGCAACACTGCATCAACCTTCGACGGATCCACCGCTATACTACCCTTCCAAATCACATGACCAAGAAAACTTACCTCCCGCAACCAAAGCTCACACTTAGACAACTTAGCAAACAACTTCTTCTCCTTCAAGACACGCAACACAATGCTCAGATGCTCAACATGCTCCTCTTCTGACTTCGTATACACCAAAATATCGTCGATAAACACTACCACAAAACGGTCGAGAAAAGGATGGATATTCTATTCATATATTCCATGAAGACACCTGGCGCATTAGTCACACCAAGTGGCATCACAGAATACTCGTAGTGACCATACCTTGTTCGGAACGCGGTTTTGGATATATCCTCCGCCTTCACTCGTATCTGGTGATATCCTGATCTTAAATCAATCTTACTGAACACTTCTACACCAACCAACTGATCCATCAAATCATCAATCCTCGAAATTGGATACCGATTCTTAATCGTCACCTTGTTCAACTGCCGATAATCCACACACAACCTCATGCTGCCATCCTTCTTCTTAACTAACAACATTGGAGCAGCCCACGACGAAACACTCGGCCTAATGAACAGCTTCTCGAGGAACTCTTCCAACTGCTTCTTCAACTCACCCAACTCTGATGTAGACATCTGATACGGCTCAATCAAAAAGGGCTCGTTCCTGGCACCAAATCAATTGCAAACTCCACTTCTCTCTCTAGCGGTAAGTTAGTAATGTCGTCCGGAAAAACTTCTGGAAACTCTTACACTACCAGCAAATCGCCAACTCCCTTCTCGCTACTTTCCTTCAATGAAGCAAACATCATAAACATACTATCTTCACCGTCCAAATACTTCTTCACTTGCTCCGCGGTCAAGAACTTTTCACCCACCTCATCAACTTTCTTAGAGAACGTTATACTTTTGGTTAGACAATTAATGTTCACACCAAAAGATAGCATCCAGTCCATACCGAAAATCACGTCCATATGCTTCAACGGAAGACACACAAGATCCAACTCAAAATCAACATTACCAATGTTAATAGGACACTTAGCACACGCCAAGTAAGTAGTCACCCAACCACTGGCCGGGGTATCGATGACCATCCCTTGTGACAACGGAGTTACAACCAAATTCAAACGTTCAACACAACTAGTCGAGAGGAAAGAATGTGTAGCACCAATATCAATAATTGCAATCAAAGGAGTACTATTGATAAAACACATACCTCAGATGAGATTATCCGGTTGTTCCACTTTCTCTGAATTCAAAGCAAACACCTTATCCGCCTTCTTCTTCGGCTTGGTACACTTAGTACTGATATGCCCTGCCTCTCCGTAGTTGAAACAAGTAATATCGTTCTTGCACTCAAATGCCTTGTGACCTTTCTGCCCACACTTGTAGCGACTGTCTCCCTTCTTGCATTCACTAGAGTAATGACCCAAAGTTCCACACTTAAAGCATCTGCCATCAGCTACACTCGGCCTAGAGCCTCCATCAATCTCTCTCTTCTTCTCTTTATCCTTGTTGTACGGCTTCCCAAATCCATGCCCCTTTCCTTTCTTATCATGCATCACTTTGTAATGGTTCTCCCTAGCCTTCCTGACATCATCAAACATGCGACACTTATGCACCAAAGTATCGAAATCCTTGATCTCTTGAACACACATAAACTGGTAAATCTCTGGTTTCAGACCACTCTCAAACTTCACACATTTCGAAACCATAGCATCATCAACATTGATGGAAGGACAAAACCTCGAAAGTTCCTCGAACTTAGCTGCATACTCTGCCACTGACAAGTTCTCCTGCTTCAAGTTCAAGAACTCCACTTCTTTCTTGGTCCTTAAGTCCTCTGGAAAGTACATCCTTAGAAACTCACTCTTGAACCTAGCCCAAGTCACAAGCTCTCCACCAGCCTCAAGTCTCCCCTTAGCATTCGTCCACCACTACTCAGCTTCCTCAACAAGCATGTGGGTAGCCAACCTGACCTTCTGATCATGACTAGTCACCATAGCACGAAAGATCCTCTCGATGCCCTGCGTCCAGGTTTGAGCTCCCTCTGGATCAAACCTACCCTCGAACGTTGGCGGATTATTTCTCAATAAACGATTGAGCCTCCGCTCCTCAGCTTCTCCATGACCCCGATGACCAACCGCCGCCTGCTCGTTGGCTTGAGCCAACACCTTTGCCATTGCAGCTAAAGTCTCTGCAATTGCCGCATCATCCCTATCACCAGCCATCTCACTTTTAAGAAAAACCAAACTAACAGATAAGAACATAACGATAGAACAAGTATCGAAGGTAACTCAATACCATTTGCATACAAACAGGAATTTCACCGGGTTCTGGTCCGGACAAGACCGACATGGCTATGATACCAACTTGTAACGCCATACTTCTATTAAAGCGACAAAACACGCGAATAATACATATATTCAAGAAATAGATGTTGTTGGAACAAGGGTGTTTCACAAGTCACCTATTGAGTTTTGACAATAACAAGGTATTAAAAATAATCAATTGGATATGCTAAACAATTTGTTCAAGTGTGCAGGATCCATAATCAAAGTAC
>Ga0315913_1008090_pt1 | contig 12515 bp, 7 predicted proteins | sample MpolsnodulesMG_FD_207736 | JGI IMG/M metagenome (GOLD analysis project Ga0315913, IMG submission 207736) | Medicago polymorpha root nodule microbial communities from Los Angeles, California, United States - small nodules | ecosystem: Host-associated > Plants > Roots > Nodule | place: USA... | reverse complement strand
TACCGTAACAGGGTTGATGTCATGGAAATTGTTTAATATTGTACATTAAAAACGTTTGCGGCAATTAATTTTATGAACTGAATCATACTATTTTTTCGATTCAAGTAAAGTTTTTACTTTCTTATTTTCGCTGTATTTGTTCTCTTACATGACCCGGGCGTCAGCACGGGTCAATGGTCTAGTTAATTAATTAATTTAGCTACATAAGCCTAAACCTAAAAACTACGTATTACGTAACTCCTCCCACTTTCTAGTGTACAATTTTTTAGGGATATTTTGGATATTTTTTGATTGGCTAAATACTATGATTCATACTATTTTATGATTTGATTTGAAAAAATTTGGACCATAGTTTTATTTCAATTGTAATGTTTTCATTGTCTTTCATAGTTAAAGTGTGGGTAATGGATGTGGGTATGGACACTTAGGTGCCCATAGGGCATAAGGAAGTGCACTAAAGTTGTTGCCCATGAGGATACAAGCTCGGGTATGGATAATTTTTACAAACACATGTATGGAGAAGGGGATTGCAGTACTCTGCCCATATGGTACCCATTGTCATCCATAAAAAGAAGACCCCAAGAACAAGTGATTAACTGATTCCTCCTTTCGCACTCAATCGGGCATAACAGTGACCTTGGTTGAAAAATTCCACCGCAAGTCAAGTTATCCTTAGTCGGTAATCTTTTATATATTCAGTAATCTCCTTGCTAAAAGGGACAATGGCGGAGCCAGATAAAAGAGCTCAGCCGGGATACTAAAATAAACTATAATATGTAAACACAAAATTAAAGTTGTAATAAGCATTAAGCACGAAGTTGAAATGACGGAGTTTGTCTAAAGAACTAAAGTTTGTATACTTTAAAAAGTGAATTATATATTTTAGAACTGCTATAAATTAAATTATGATTTTTTTTATCGTACAACTCTTAACTAAGGGATACAGGAGATTTTAAACCCTTGCAAATTTGAAGTTCTATAAGCCTTAGCCAACCAGTCAAGTATAAGCATGACAAAAATCACGTATGCCACTTTTAAAACCATCGAAAACCAAAACAGTTGAAAATTTGTTTAAAATCGCAAAATATACCATATATATTTTAAATTTTTTCGGGATGGGCCACTGCACTATTTTGCGGGGACTTAGATCTCCTGAAAACTAAAACCGATGCAAAATTAGATAAAATCTTGTAAAATGAAACTATAGTCGTTAATTTTTAAAAATTTTCGGGTGGGTCGTGGCCCACCCTATCCCATGAAGGCCTCCGCCTCTGAAAGGGGACAATTTTAGTGGCGCAACTTTATTGCAAATGTCGCCCCTAAATGTCGCTTGTGCATGTTGATCATGAGGTCAATAGTTTGTAAACTCCTTTTACCTAATAACCTTTACTTGGGTCAAGTTTCCAATACCAAGTATCCACAACATAATATTGCAAAGAGAAATGATATTTCTACAACCATTTTCATACAACCTGTGTACAACTTTCTATCTCATACTCACATTATCTTCTTATTCTTTCTCTTCCTTTTTCTCTCTCTGTTGTTTTTGACCAATGAAAAGAGAGAACAAAAGTTTGTCCCAAAAGTTGTACCAAAAGAGTTGTTCAAATATCACTACTTTATTGCAAAATAATATTATCCAAAAAAAAAAACAACATTCCACAACCATCTCCTTCTCCCATGCAAAAGTTTCCTCCTCCATCACCAACACTGATCACCCTCGACCCCAACCTAATTTCCTCATATCAGCCACTAAAATATTATAATCGACATGAAGATTAAGAAAAGCCATCTAAACTTATCGCTAAAAAGGTATAGTTTGTAGCATTTTCATTTTCTTTTGGGAGTTGCCTTATTGTAGTAATAATAACGGACCTCTGTTGGTTTCCATCTTGTATTGATCTCTATTTTGTGGTCCATTATGGGGTGGCTATCTTCTTTTGTCTCTGTTGGTTTCCATCTTGATTCAAAAGTTAAAAATTATAATTGGTCCAGCCGAATTGCACCAAGAACATTAATGAAACATGTACATGTAATATTGTTTCACTATTTGCACAATTATTCTGTCGTATAAGGAGTCAGCACGTCATGCAAGGACTAAGAGGGTGAGTTATGGGCAATGCAGTAGCCCATTGCCAGAACCTAAGGTTGTTATAGCACGACATGAAAGGACTAAGAGGGTGAGTTTGGGGTACGTGTCCCAAAGCATACCAGGTGTGGCTGATCTCACTCAGTTAATTGGATATCATTAAATTTGTACTTACTACTGTCTACTAGTATGTCTCTGTGAGGAAATTTGTATTTACCTTTGGTATAGTTTTGGTTTTGATGATGTTTGATTAGAATGTCAGATAATTTGATGAAGTTTATTGTTGCTTTATAATATTTCGTACTCCTTCTGTCTCTATATGTAAATTCTCTTTGTTTTTTTTTCCACATTTTTTAAGAAAAATTGTTAGTGTAATTAATGTGTCTATTAATATTACAAAATTATCATTTGTTTGTATGTGTATTAAATTTGACTTTTCATATTTCAAGACAAGTTATTAGTATTAATTAGGGGTATATTTATGAAAAAAATAATAAATACATCTAGTAATTTAAAAAGAGGTTTATATTTAAGGATAAATTGTTTGTCAAATGAGTGCTTACATACAAGGACAGAAGAAGTACATGTTAAAGCACCTAATAATCCATGCTCTTAGGGTTCTTCAAAATGTCGTGTGTGGAGTTTCATTACTTTTTGTGTGGCAAAACCTTTAATTTCTAAGGTTTTGATTCGATTCAAAATAGCTTGAATCATATTATTTTTATTCTTTGGTCTTGGTCCTTGATTTTCATGCCAATTTGATTCGATTCATGACTTTTTGATTCGTATCATGCCTGAATTGAATCACAAGTTGTAGAATCGTATCAAGTTTATTCTCTAGTCTTGTGTTTTGCCTTGTTGAATCGTATCACTGTTCTTTGATTCGTATCAACCTTCATCTGGGTTACTTTGATTCGATCCAAATATTGCTTGAATTGTATAAACCTTCATAGCTCCATATTTGTCCATTTACATATGTCTGAATCGAATCATACTTACTATGAATCGATTCATGTCGTTGTTGTGCACGAATCTGATAAGTCATTCGTCTTCAATTCACGCTTTCGCAAACTCTTTTGAAAATAAAAAAATGCTATTCACCCCCCCTCTAGCGTACAATGTTATTCGTCATATAGACCAACAAGTGACGTCAGGAGCCTGGTCTCTTCGCTAACAGTTAGCTACCGAAAGAGTCGATATGACGAACAAAGAGCCTAAGGGGCGTACAATATAGCTCCAACTTTTTACGGCGAAAACTATGACTATTGGAAAGATTGCATTAGCGTCCATACCCAATCGGTCGACATGGATGTTTGGGATGTCATGGTCAACAGGCGGTTTGAACCGCAAGTTGAAGTTGACAACATCGCGCAAAACAACCCCAAGGCCAATTGGACCGACGTGACAAAAAAAGATCCAATATGATTTAAAGGCTAGAAACATACTTATTTCTTCTCTAGGAGTGAATGAGTATCACTCGGTTTCACATTGTAAGACTGCTAATGTAATGTGGGACGCTTTGGAAACTCTCCATGTGGGTACCGTCAAGCAATCAAAATTTAATACTCTCATCCAACAATATGAACTCTTTAACATGGAAGATTATGAATCCATCTCCTCCATATGCAAATTAGGTTCACTCTATTGTTAACAAATTGAAAAACTTAGGAAAAGACATCTCAAACCAAAATTGTACTTACAAAGTGTTGAGAGCATGACTAGAGATTGGCAGCCCAAGGTCATCGCAATAAAAGAATCTCAAAACCTTAACACCATTGGAATCACCACTCTCTTTGGTAAACTCAATGAGCATGAACACGAGATCCTACAGCTGGAATCTAGTGAGGAAGATCTCTAGAAGAGGGAAAAGAAATTTGTTGCATTGAAAGCCTCCTCGTCAAAGGCAAACTTGTCAAACAATATGGAGATAGTGACTCCGATTCTGTTGGCGGATTTTTTAAGGTTAGGAGGAATAGCATCCCTACTTATAGATTTCCTTAGGTTGCATTTGCTTATGTTTTTTCTTTCTTTTCTTTTTTTGAGTGTTTTGACCTAGTCCCCCATTTTATATTTATTTTTCTCTTTTTTAATAAATATTTATGAAGTATGCAATAGAAGATGAGAGTTTCAATTTGTTATCAACCTAGTTGAAATGTTTCTAACTCTCCTTGATGTCCAACCTCTCTCGGCATATTATAAAAAAGAAGTTGTGAAACTGGTTATATTCAAAATTAAAACGTCTTAAAACTAAGCTAGTTGTAAATGTAAAAATACCACCTTATTGATAAATGTGTAAAGCTAGTTGTCTTCATGTTGTCTTAAAACTAAGGGTGTCTTTTTAATTTTCATTTTAAATGCAATGAAGAAGCTAGTTACATTGATGGTAGTAGTACAGTAAGACGGCAATTGTTGTAAAAAAAAATGTTGTTATAGTTTTTATTACAAAAATGTCACCATGTTTATACTATAAGTCGGATTTTACTATAAAAATACTCTTTCTGAACTTTTTAGATTCATTTAATAAATGATATATGTGATCTATATATAGACAGCATACATCATTTATTAAATGAATCTATAAAAAAAAAATTTTTTTTTGCTTATAACAGTGATCGGAAGAGTAAAGTTTTTTAAAGGAGCGACTTTTAATTGCACTAGCGTAGATAAAAATGCTTTTTTATTACTAATTTTTATTAAAATACGAAGTAAAAAAAATATTTGATTTTTTTTTTCTTTCAAAATTGTAGTATAATTTGGGAATGAATAGCTATTGTAAAAAAGAATTTAAGTGTCGACAAAAATAGGGATAACGACCTATAATTTTTATTTTTTTTTGCCAAAAGGACAATGAACTATATTAAATACCCTGTAAAAAATATCTTCCTGGCTTTGTACCTGGGCTCCACGTCAATTCATACCGTTTACTTATTCATGACATGATATAGCACCAAAGTTGAAAGTCCTAGCTCACCTCAACTATATATATACTAATATATATTGAAGCATGTACAAATTTAATTCCAATATTAACTTCCCACTTCTGATCTCTCAATTTTCTGCAGCTTCTTCATTGTTTCAGATTGTAATAATTCTACCTTGTATCTCTCTCTCTCTCTTTCTCTCTCAACCTGCTTTAACTTCTTCCTCAACTTGGAGATATGGTGGTATGTACCCTGCTCTCTTTTTTCTCATTATATATACATGCACTTTAATATACATTCTTTGTTTTTTCATTAGGCATATACGTACATTTTATACACACATATGGAGTAATGGTTACCCCTCCTTCATTGAGTATATAGTTAGAACTTTAATTTAAACAAATTTGAATGGTTTCCGGTGCCTAATTAAGAACTTGGGATGTAATCCAGTCATGTCGAAAAAATGAGATCGAGAGCAAAATATTTAAATTATGTAGCATCTTAGGATGCCTAGAAAAACTATAGATACAATGAGTTTGCAAAAAAATTATGTAAACACATAAACACATTGGTTTTGCTTTCTGACGTGGCTAGATATACTCTAGAAGGAAAAAATGACGTGTTGGTAGTGTATGTCCGGTGAGTATGGAGGAGGAAAATATTGAACACCTAGATAGCCGCCGATGCTTGTAGACTGTATCTCAGTTTTTTGGTCAAGTAATCTAGGGGTTAGAATTCACTTTTTAAAGTGAATAAGTGAAATGTCCGGTGTTCGAACCCCGACCCCTGCATATAATAATACATGTTCCTATCAACTAAGGTTTCTATCAACTAAGCTATGCTCACGGGGACGTTTTGGTGGTGTGTTTAAGTTTATACAAGTCGTATTAGTTTGACTATTATTAATGTCTTCACATGGAATATGACTCTTTTGTGTGAACGGAATACTTTTACAATATCACGATAGATAGATTCTCTATTTTTTGAACTCAATATTAATTCATGCTTTACAATATTCTCTCTTCAATCAAAGCACGTAAGTGAAAACGAGTGAAAACGAAACAAGAAGGAAAAAGGTGATGTTGTTTTAGTTCACGAGCACAATTTGCACAATGCTATGTAAATATATTCGTGAAAGTCGAATTTGGGACTTTAATTAATTGATTTTTTTTAAGGGTTTAACTAATTGAATTTGTGAGTCAAAAAAGATATTAATTGAATTTGGCTTTGTATATCACGAGTGATATGAAAAGGAAGTTATAAAATGTCTAATTCGTAAAATTCACAGTAAAATTTAGTTTTTACCTTCAAGCCGGCTTCAACTTTACAGTAAAATTTTGTCTAATTCGTTGTTATGGTGGATTTACCAAATTGCAGGCCACACAATCTACATGAAAAAATTAATTAATTAACCAGCCCCTCTCAAAGAACATTGTAATAGTCCCCACTCCCCCACTTGCATTTAACTTTTTCTTATAGTTTCCTTGAAAATTTGATAAAAAATGACAAATTTGTTCCGCACGAAATGTCCAAATAATAAGATTTCTATTATGTCCGGTAAGTAGCTAAGTTGGTAGCTATCAGGTATAATTTGTGCATGGGTCGGGGTTCGAACTCCGGATTTCCCACTTCTCTACACATAATGTGTGTGAATCTAGCCACTAGGCTACTTGATAATTTTTTTTTTTCCTATTATTGTATGAGAAAAAGCATCAGCATTTTAAAGGACGGTTATAAAATAGAAAAATTATACTTGGAAGTTATTTTTTCATGATTTGAAATAGAAAGACATTAACATATTACTTTCTCATGCTATTAATTAAAGACAATTTCGTATAATAACTCATAATTTATGTTTCTCATACAACACTAATTGAGTTTAGAGGGTAATTAAGTTTTTTACAAAATAATTAACAAAAGAAAGAGTGGTTGTGCAGGTAAACAAAGAAGAGAAAAAGGTGACAAAAATTATGCTCACTAAGCCATTGCAACTAGCAAAAGGATCAGATTCAGAAGAGTCTTATAGGGCCCCTAATCTTTTGCAACGACTATTAAGTTTATTCAAGAATGTACGCCCAGGATCTGATCTCACACGCTTTCAAGTAAGTAATATCTCATTTTTATTCATCTATCTATTTTTTTAGAGTAACAACGAGCTTAAGATTAAAACTCACACGACACTTTGACACCAAATTTCTACTTAAAATCTTAAGATTTTGAACTGACATTGATGTTTTAGTTTTTTAATGGCGTATATTTTTGACCTATTTTTTCTCCGATGCTCGTCAAACTCTCCGATAAATGGTATCAGAGTCATAGTTCGATTTGATGGAGGGATAAATGGTATCAGAGTCATAATTATGTTTTGAGAACGATTTTTTGCAACCTTATCTTTTTCAATACACCTTATGTTTATTTTTGGATTGGAAATTTATGTGGAATATATGCTAAAGTGGATACTAAGAAAATATATACCATGTGCATTAAAATAAATGAGAGTTGAATCATCTCCATTTTTTCAAAAGATACGAAGAATTTCATTTTCTTTTACAAATATGAAGAATTTCATCTAGAAAGAGGTAAACACAAAAACGTTTCAATTAGGAAAAATAATTCTAGTGGAATCTATCTCTAAACAGAATTTTATATATAAAAAAAAATTATTTGAGAAATATATCCTAACAAAATATAGAGGTATGGAGGGAGTTCCCTTGTCGGTTTATGTCTTATATCCTTGTGGACTTGGAAATCAATGTGCACATGACATTCATAGTTCATGTTCATATTTATATTTAAAAAAATGTGTGCATCACTTTCAACCAGAATTCTTGTCCTTCGGGACCAAAAAATGATAAGATTTGTCAAAATATATATATTTTTAAATGGTTTACCTTCATTTTGAATTAAATATATTTTTTTTAAAGAAAAAGCTATTTAAACTGTCGTCCTAATATATTTTTTATTATCAATCGGTTGATGTTGATAACTCATGCTTGGATTTTGGCATATTCCCTCCAAGAGGCAAGAATTGTGATTGTCACTTTATTTTTATTTATCAATAAACATTTTTACTAAAAATGACAAGTCACAACCATGAGATGCAAATATGGATTTGTATTGAGTGACTTTGTGGAAGGAGGGTTGCGGTGGCTTCAGTGTATTTTTGTTTATTTTATGAGAGAGAAATGTAAAAGAGAGACGATAAATTAACGAATCCGAGTGATTTTTCCATCTCGAAAGTAAATAACATACGAGAGAGATAGACACAAAGTCATGTGACTTTTCCATCTTAAATTAGCGAATCCGAATCCATGCAAATATAGTTGTGATGCCTTGGTTGTCATGTGATATTTTTGTACTATAAACTTTTTTTTTATATAAAAAAAAATTAAAGTAAAAAAGGTAGCAAGTTTTGTGTACTCTAATTTGAAATGAATTTTATAAGTAACCCTTCAACTAAATATACAATCATATTATCAAAAAGAAATATATAATCAATGCATATTCTTGTATTTATTTGTAATTGAAATTCAAAAATAAAAACCATCTATATTAGTCAATGAAGAGAGAAAAGAATTTGTGACATGTATTGCAGAGAGAAAACTGATGTTCACACCAACTAAGGCTGAAACACACCAGAAAAAGACGTAAATGCTCATCGGCAGTTAACTGCCGCCGGTTAAAATCCATCGGCAGTTAACTACCGATGAAGTTATATTGGTAAATTACTAATGTTTCCTAGCATTGAGTGAAGTGTGAACAACATTCTTCTTGCTGAGATTGATGAGAAATGTTTTACGTTACATGCAGCTGCCACCACAGTTTAACTTACCAAAATCACAACTTCAATGCTATGGTGAATCAGTGTACTGCACTGCTTCAGATTTGCTAAGCATATGCAATAGAGGAGAGAGTCCATTGGATAGGTTCAAATCTGTTGTAGCATGGTCCATATCTACCACACGCCCTATATCTTTTGGTGTTGCTCCTTATAATCCTATTCTTGGTGAGACACACCATGTTTCAAAGGGAAATCTTAATGTGTTACTAGAACAGGTACTCTCTCAATTCTGAATTTGACTTTGCAACATTCTTTCATTCATCATTTCAATGTATACTTATACAACTTTAGAAATGGGCTTAGAAACACCTAACTAGGCCCAATGCCACTTAGATACATTAGTCGGTCAAGTTGCTTGTCCTTCAAGCATCTTAACTAACTTGGTTGGTTAGTTACTTGCGCTGCGCTGCAAGTAACTTAACCAATCCTAACTAACATTATGAGTTATAACTAACTCAGCTTTTAAACAACATTCTTAGCCTCTAATATGAATTATATCTCAATAGAATTGTCTGTTTTTGAATTTTATGTTTGTCCTGACAATTTTGTCCTTTGTTAAAAGAGGTATCAGTGGTTGAAAAGAATGGGCGTTTATACACTAGATTTATCCTCGATTTCAAACAATGCGAAACTTTTTAATCTACCTGAACACATGTTATTCTCATAAAGCTTAAATAAGCTATCAATAAAATCTTTTAATTTTTTTTTTTGAAGAGGTTGAATTAACCCACCCAAATTGGCACTAGAGAGAATCGAACCTGAGACCTTGAGGAGGAGCACACTCCTAGGTCTCAAGTCATACCACTAGGCCAACCCAAGTGGGTTAATAAAATCTTTTAAATGCAATGCTCTTGATATATCAAGTGTGAGTAAATGTTTTTATTGAATAGAAAACTAGATGTTGAATAACGTGATGTCCAATATATCTTATGTGGTCTTTTGCTCAGAATCCAATGTGAGAATCCTCCGACACCCTCATGATATTAAGGTTATTTAATTACATGTATTTGCAGGTGTCACACCACCCTCCAGTAACTGCACTCCATGCAACAGATGAGAAGGAAAACATAGAAATCACATGGTCTCAGCAACCTGTTCCTAAATTTTATGGTATATATCACCTTTTCTTGGATCATAAGTATTTCCATCTCATTCACTTGCAATGAAATAGAATATATCATTTCCATAAGATTTTATTTTTTAAATTATTACTAATGTATATGTGTCGATGTTTGTGTCGTATTCAGTATTCGTGTCCTTGTCGGTTTTTCTAAATACAACTCATTAGTGTAAAAAATTGTGTAGATTGAGTATCTTAAATCAAATGTGCAGGCACATCAATTGAAGCTCAAGTCCGTGGCAAAAGGCAACTGAAGCTCTTAGATCATGGAGAAACATATGAGATGAATTCTCCTAACCTTTTCTTTAGAATTCTTCCAGTTCCTGGTGCTGATTGGGTTGGCACTGTTGATATAAGGTGCATAGAGACTGGCCTAGTAGCTGAGTTATCCTACAAATCAGGTCATTCTTTTCTAGGACTTGGTGGAAGTCCTAAAGTGATCAAAGGGAAGATCATTGACTCTTCATCTTTGAAAGTTCTATATGAACTTGATGGACATTGGGACAGGTATTGTAGCTTTCTTAACCATCCGGTTCAATCGGAAACCGGACAATGTGCCCGTTGGTTTGATTATGGTTACATTGCAGTCTAGTTGAACCGTTTTAACGGTGGTTGGTTCAATCATGTTTAATTTTTTGTACTTATTTACTTGCTCTTTAGTATATTTTTTAAATTTGTTATCTGGTTCAATATGGTTGAACCAATTGAACCATGATCCAAAAGTCTCACATGTTTGATCTTGAGTCCGATATTAAAACATTGCATCAAAGTACATATTAACTTTCGATTTTTCTTTTTTTGATTTGATTATAAATATAGGAGAAGTCTTAAAGATCCTATTAATGAAAGTTTATTCAATTGACTTAATTTAATTTCAATAATTATACTGCTAATTCATATACCTTAGTGTAATTCTCATTCATTTTTGTTATGCAGGACTGTAAAAATGAAGGATAGAAAAAATGGTAAAGTTACAGTGATATATGATGCAACAGAAGTCATTACAGGGCTACAAGCTCCTATTCTCAAGGATGAAAAGGTACTAAAAACAATTCACCTTTTAATTATTTCATTTATGGACCAATTTCTCTCTTGTTATCATTTATAAGACTAACAAATAAAAAATATCAATTTATTTTTTTTGAAGGAGAAAAATATCAATTTATGTGGTGCATTATATCACTAACACTTCAAATTGAAGTTTCCTTAAAAAAAAAAAAAAAAACTTCAAATTGAAGTTGTATCCGATGGCAGTCACACATGATTATATTCAATAAATTTATTTTTTGAAATTATTATAACATGTCAATGACGTGTCAGTATTATATGGATTAAACTTTTTGTTTAAGTAATTAAGTGACATGTTTTGCTGAATGTGCTATGAAATTCTTTTGTTCATTAGAGTGTATGGCCAACTGAATCAGTCCATGTTTGGAGTGGATTGAGCCAAGCTATAGTGAGCAAGGATTGGGAGAAAGCAAGAGAAGCAAAGCAAGTAGTGGAGGAGAGACAAAGAGAGCTCATGAGAGAAAGAGAGTCAAAAGGGGAAAATTGGATTCCTAAGCATTTTGTAGTGTCTTACAGCAAAGAAGGAGGGTGGGACTGTACACCTGTTCATAATTGTGTATCAGCTGCTCCAATCATAGCACTATAATTGTATTATGTATTTGATTTATTTTCTTTTTTTATATTTATGTAATTAAACATTGAAATAAAAAGAATTTTTATTTGCTCACAAAAAAAAAAGAATTTTTATGTTAAATTGAATTATTGTGAAGAACAGTAAGAGAAAATAACTTTAAAGTACATCAACTTTTTTTAATCTAGGAGAAATGATGACCATTTATTTCAAGCAAAGAGAGAAACTTGGTAAGAACAGAATCAAACTGGATATATTTAATGACAATATAATCTTTTATATAATACAACTTTTTATATTTAATTTTTTTTAGAATGGTGGAGTTGTGTTTCAATCCAATGTATAAAAGACTTTAGAGCATTAAGAGAGTTTGAAAGGGGGATTTACATTTACCTCCTTCTAAGGTACTATGGGCTTGAAGCCGCAACCTTCATACCCCCAATATGCAACCTGTCTTTTTATTACTAGAACGTTTTATATAGAACTATTAAATATATAATAACTATATATTGATATTTGATTATTTCAATCAAATCTACCATCAATAATGACAATGATGATACACTCGTTTGGAATTGCACCCCTGATGGTATTTACACGGCCATACATGGATATAGTGCGTTTGATCGATATTTAACTCATAATTTGGCGCCAACTTTTTGTTGGAATGACTCCCTTGATGGTAATTTTTTTTTTTTTTAAGGAAATTGATGGTATTTTTTTTAGATAAACGAAATAACAATAGTCATTGAAATCACACACACTCATAAGTTGAGAGGTCAGGGTTCAAACTCTGGTCACAATAGTCATTGAAATCACACACACTCATAAGTTGAGAGGTCGGGGTTCAAACTCTGGTCACAGTGTTCGACCTAACAATAGTTGAATTAGGATACTATGGGGGG
>Ga0315913_1008089_pt1 | contig 12516 bp, 3 predicted proteins | sample MpolsnodulesMG_FD_207736 | JGI IMG/M metagenome (GOLD analysis project Ga0315913, IMG submission 207736) | Medicago polymorpha root nodule microbial communities from Los Angeles, California, United States - small nodules | ecosystem: Host-associated > Plants > Roots > Nodule | place: USA... | reverse complement strand
TGTTGAAATATTGTTGCTTCCAAAAATGAAATACATGACTAAAATATTTTTTTAAATCCCCAACCGTCCTAGTGGTTTGCTCTCTCATAACAGTTATTTTTTATTATTAGCGGTACCTTTACTGATAGTAGTTCTTTTTTCATTTTTTTTGGTGTACGCTTACTACGTTTTACGATATTAAAGTTGCATCTTTAAAATTGTAGATAATTTGACTGATCCAGATGATAATTTTATCATTAGAAACTTCACTTTTTTCTGTAATTTTGTCGGCCTCTTTGTTTCTTCTATATTATATTACTTGAAGTTGTTTATTCTGACTTTTTATTTGCGAAAATCGCTACAGTAGACTATAACATTACTTTGTTTTGGCAAAGTAATGACTTTGATTCCATATTCATTTTTGTTGATGCAATCTAAATGTTGTTAATTTGCTTTTTTGAGATTGAGCATGTCGATCACTCTCAATTGTCACTTAGTTTGATGCAACTCTACAAGTACTAATATAGCCAATTTGATATTTTACATATGAAACTCTACAAAATCCGTGCATCGCACGAGTTAGAGTCTAGTTAAGTTAAGCCAAAGAGTATAAAAGATACTCAAAACTCACTGCAATGAAATAAAATCATACTCTTAAGATAAGAGAGGATTAATTCCTCGCTTTGAAAAATCAAAGGTTTCATTTCTACATTCTATACAATGAACCAATACCAAAATAAATATTTAGCATTGTTAATCGGATTAAGATTCTCTTCATTTATGAGTCAAACTTGGATGTTCATCACCTTTCTATTAAAATGGATATTATTATGTTCCAATTAAATATACGCCAAACTTCTGTGAGTCTAACTAAATAAATCATTTTCCTTTCCATTCTTCCTTCTGCACAATGAATTACAAAGAAGAACATTGTCCACCATTTGAAAATTCTAACCTAAAGTATTTAAATTCAACTATTTGAAAACTAATCCAATTCTAACTTAAAGCATTTCAATTCAACCATTTGAAAAAATTGATTCCATTGAAAGAACATAACATTGTCGATAGTGTGGGATCCACTAAGTGGTATCACTCACCACATATTATTTTTTTTATCTATAACTTTTTAAATAAAATTCTTTATTTGTATTAAAAAATGACAAGGATCCTAACTCCTCCTTTATCTAATTAAATCATCAATTTGGTCTTTAAACTATCACATTCTCTTCAATCCCTAAAATATATAAATATATATTAAGTAGTTATTGAACTATTCTTAATCCGTCAAAGTAGTCTTGGACCTAACATTCACTCTCTTGTTTTTTAGAGATTTCAGAGACTCAACTTTGTTTTTTTTAAGGGACTATAGCTTAATGGATTGATAATATTTTAGACCAAATTGAAAAGGAGGCGACAGTTCAAGGTTCAAATTGATAGTTAAGCACCTCCATAACCATTTGCTTAACAAACATAAATTAAGGGAAAAGAAGAATAACCGAAAACTACGTAACACCACTCTACCTTCCATAGACACAAAAAACGATCATCTTTTCTCATACTCAAATTTTATTATCAATATGAAATTCATTATTCTTAAGGAAAAGGAAACGTACCTTTTGTGGCTGCATAAACGGATAATGTGGGAATAGCTTTTAAACCAGCAATGGACGAAGTAAATACAATGCTTCCATATCCAGATTGTTTTAGAAGAGGATGTGCAAGTTGACACAAATGATAACCAGACACAAAATTTGTACCAATTGTAGTTGTTATATCTTCATCAGTATTGTCTATTATTTTCTTCGTGAGGGGTTTCCCAGCATTGTTTACCTAAAAGAAAAACTACATCAAATTATATACATGTATAATTTTAGCACTTAGAAAGAAAATATAATAATTTTGAACGTACTAGAATATTGAGCTTTCCTTGAAAGATAGAAGAAACAATTTCCATTAATCTCTTGCGTTGTTCATGAAATAGTATATCACATACTGATCCTGTTACATTAAACCCTTTGCTTTTCCACTCTTCCAAAGATTTATTAATATCATCTTCATTACGTGCACATATATGTACCCTTGCCCCAAATTCTGCTAACTCTTCCACAATTGCGTACCTAATTCATAATAGAAAAATAAGAAATAACAAGGAATTATCACAACATTTTTTTTTCTTACTAAAAGACTATATTGATCAGTTAATTGGAATACATATATGTATTCCAATTAAAATAAAAATAAAAACAGAAATTCAACGTTTTTTTAGAGGGAGATTCAACGTCGGTAAAATCCAAAAGAAACAATATACGAACAAATGTATAACGACCAAGTAAATAACATAAAACAGCAAAATGCTATAAATTAAATCGATTCAAATACTCATGTTAAAATTTAAAATATTGATGTCCAAATCATTGATTTAATTTTTAACCGGTTGAATTTGTTAAATAAATATCTAAAAAAAAATAGAAAATCAAACAAACGAGCACAAAGACAATAAACAAAGCTGGTGTCTCAATTTGACAACAAAATTATGAAAAGAAAACCATATCTACATAGAAACCGCAATTATTTGCATAAAAAAAGGGAACCATGGTTATGAGAAATTAAGAAAGAATATAAAATTTAAAAAGAAGCTAACTCAAAAGAAAATTTAATTAGAAATTGATTTGTTTACTAATTTTGTCATTAAGAGTTAAGATAAGGAAATTACCCAATGCCTCGGGTTCCACCTGTTACTAACGCAGTCATACCATGCAGTGACCATTTTTTATCCTTGAAGCTGCTTAACTTTGTTTCAGCCATTTTTCTTGTTTATGACTACACTTAGAAAAACCAAAATCTACTATATTATGTTTTCCTTGATTTTGTTTGTAAAGTAGAAAAAAGTAGCAGACAAGTCAAATTTGATCTCCTATGTAAAAGTCGTTGTAAGGAACATTGTGGTCGGTCTTATCCCCAAATACAGCTGGAGATAGAAATGGTTGTTTTCGGATTTTAGAAAAGTACATTTTTGAAGAACTGAAATCACCATCGAAGATATTATCGGGTTGAGTTACGAACATGTCGCTTTTTTCAAGACGTTTTGTGGCATTACCTGAGTTTGTGCAAGGTAGACTAACAACATCGCCGCCTCGATGATAAAACAGCCCAATTCACCTGTTCGATTACGTATTGAACCGTATATAATCGTTTGAGAAATAACACCCTCAAATATGGTTTAATCATTCGATTAAACCGTTCTGTATGATACTAGTAGAAGAAAGGAGAGGGACTCCTCAACACATGTCGAAGGAGAGAGAAGAGAGGAAAAGTACAGGAAGCATCAAGAATGTTTTTCGATGTGTAGAATAAGTGAGGCGAGCTCTCCTTTTATACGAAGAGTTCGTAACAAATCCGGAGTGACTTAAGGATTAAGTTATCTTACGAATTAAGCATACTTAATCTCCAATTCACGGATTTGTTTTCACGTGTGTGGATATATCCGGAACCTTCCGGATACTCTATTGGATCAGATCGGATTGTAAAAAATTTATCAAAAGCGTTTTCGGATAATGATTAAACTAACAAAAAATTAATTTAACATTTTCAAATGACAAAAATATATATTTCTTTTTGATCCAAACCCAAGCCCAAGCTCAGCCAGACAAACGACGGCGTAGCGCGTGTGATATATATGTATATTCATAAGTGGTTGCCCATTCGCGAAAGTGGGTACCCCAAGGGCACACCCTTGGAGGTTTCCCCCACTTATATAAACACTTAGTAAAGGGCGTGTCTATCCAATGTGGGACATTTTTCAATTCATACCAACACTAGTTCTTTCCATGTGTTTATTCTTTCCAACTTTGACTAAAATTCACTAGTGTTCAAACAATCTCACACTTGAATTCAAAACTGGTTTCGAGAAATAACGACAAAGATGTCAATAACAGTCTAGTTTATCTGTTCGATTACATGTTGTACCGTATGTAATCGTTCGACAAATAACACCCTCAAATATGGTTTAATCGTTCGATTAAACCACTCTATATGGTACGAAAACCACTTGAATCCGAAGGGACAAAAGGAGTAAAAGAAAGGTGAGGGACTCGTCAAGTCGAAGGAGGGAGAAGAGAGGAAAAGCACAAGTAGCATCAAATGTGTTTTTCAGTGTGTAGAATAAGTGATGCGAGTTCTCCTTTTATAGGGATAGTTCGTAACAAATTCAAAGTGACGTAAGGATTAAGTTAGCTTACGAATTAAGCTGACTTAATCTCTAAGCAATTCACATATTAGTTTTCACGTGTGTGGATATTTACGAAACCTTCCGGATACTTTGTTGGATCGGATTGTAACAAATTTATTTGTTAAAAAAACGCTTTTGGATAATGATTAAATTAATAAAAAATTAATTTAACATTTCCAAGTGACAAAAAATATATTTCTTTTTGACCCAAGCCCAACCGAACAAATGACAGTGTCGTCGTCGCTCGTGTAATATATATATCCATGGGAGATCCCTTCAACTTATTTAAACATTTACTAGAGGATATGTCTATCCAATGATGTACATATTTCAATTCATACCAACACAAATTCTTTCCTTGTGTTTAGTCTTTCCAACTTCCACTAAATTTCACTAGTGTCCCAACAAAAATCGATTTTCATGTCGACATCAAATCATACATTTGAAATTTCAATGACCTTTTAATCTTGATTAGACAATTTAAAATTTTTATATTTTGTGATTAAAAAATCCATGAAAACAACATCCTTGTATGAAAATCCATAGAAATACTAGACATCATGAATAGGAGGAGGATTAATTTTATATGGATACAAGAAACTGAGTTGATATGTGAAAATGCAAAGAATTAGATAGTTTTGAATTTAAAATTAGGTACATAGATAAAGTTTGATGAGAAATGAGGTAGACATTAGTGTTGACAAGGATTAGAAGAAGCATATTGTAGATGTAATGATGGTAGGAGATAATATCACACCCTTAAAATTGTGGTATAACAAGATATATTTAATGTTATTAGTGTTTACGCAGCTCAGGTTGATTTAACAGTTTCCTTAAAGTGAAGTTTTAGGAGGATCTAGAATACCTATTTCAGGGTTGTACTACTAGGAGAAAAGACTTATTTAAGAGGGAACTTAAATGAAGATGTAGGGAGTGTATCAAGAGGTTTTGAGGGCTTGTACCAGGATAAGGCATTGAGGCATTTAATGCAGAAAACAATTTCATCTTGGATTTCTCTATCACAAATACTCTCTTTGTCCTTATAGGTAAACACTCATTTAACTTTATTTTTGTTCCTAAATGTAAACTCTTTTTCAAATTATTAGATGCATTTATTATTATTTTCCTAAATATACCCTAATTAATACTAAAGAGAAATAAAAGACATTAAGATAAACAAAAGACAATTTGGTAATATTAACACACAAAATAAACACATTAATTACAATAACAACTTTTCGTAAGAAACGTGGAAGAAAAATAAACAAAGAGGGCTTACATACGGGGACAGAGGAAGTACTTGCTTCAAGAAAAGAGAGAGCATTTTTATCACATATTATGTTGTTTAACGAAATATACTTGTTTAGTCCCAAACTCAAATAAATATTTTTTGATACACACAAAACCAAAAATAAAATAAAAGAGAATACAATTAAATAATATCAATCAATGTGGCTAAGTAAATTTTTTTATTTTTTTTAATTTCATGTGCAGTACCTAATTAATATTAATTTATAATTGGGTCCATAAAAGATTTTCTAGTTGTTCATCTTCAACTAAAAAAATGTGTCGTATTGATATTGATTGACTACAAGTGTCACATCAAATCTACCCTTATCTAGATTCTTCCCTTCTTTTTCAATTTTTCTTGGCTGACAGATACTAAAAACAAAGAACACCAAACGACAAAAAAGGGAAAATCGTTTCATTATCTTCTTTACAGCAATTGACAAACCATTATTTTGCTCCTGTTTTCTGTCTATGTAAACAATGATTTTGAAATTATCTCTTAATTTGAAGTCTATATTAAAGGATTCTCCAATATATTTATATGAGAAAAAAACGACAATTTTAAAAAATATAAAAATGAAAGATGAACGATGACAGGGGCTCAATAAGCACCGTCAAACACACAACATCCAAATTAATAACAAAAAAGAATAAAATACATACAAAAATTATAAAATTAAAATAATCAAAATATACATGATTTTTAATTTGTTATCGTTGACGCTCAAGTCATTAATTAAGTATATATATTCGATATGAAAGTTACTATATCTCTAAAATAAACAAACACTACAATAAGATAGAAAACCAAACAACGTTGTACCAAGATGTCAACAGAAATAATGTCACACTCAAACAACAAAATTGTATAAATTTCAATTTCCTTTCATAAGAAGATAAAGGAGAGAGAAGGTGAAACTGTTTTTTTGGTAGATAGACGAAATTGCAAAGCCATTATAAACTCACACACAAGTGAAGGTACCGGGGTTCGAACCTCAACTATGGCATCTGGCCTAACAATTTTAACATTTTTGTCAGTTGAGTTAGGACTTGTGGATGAGAAGGTGAAACTTTATTCATAAGAAACATGAATGCAGGATAAATTATTACATTTATTCATCTAGGAAGTGTAACCTCCATCAATAGCTATAATTTGTCCAGTGATGTGTGATGCAGCTGGAAGACAAAGAAAAGCAACTAATGCTGATATCTCTTTAGTCTCTCCCATACGACCTGTAGGAGTTTGAGATACTACACCAGCTATAGCTCTATCCCCTTCAGAGTCATAGTTCTGTAAGAAGCAGTTGCAATATAAACATTAATACTTATTATCAAGGATTCTCATTAATTCTCATTTGACAATAGCTAATAGCGATTTAAAATATAGAGTTAATATACGTTTACCCTCTCTAATATTAATATTAGTGGTTTCTGGTTTATCCTCTGTAAAAGAAATTGTTTAGATTTCAACCTCGTAATTTGAAATTTTTTGGTTTTGGACTTTCATGAATTTTGATTGTACAAAATCGATGATATGACCAAGGGTAAATCAAAATTCGCTCGAATAACTGGGACGGAAGTAACTTAAATTTTAAAATTTAATGTCATAAATGTCCAAAACCAAAGAATCTTCAAATAAAAGTGTTAAAATCTAAACAATTTTTTTTACAAGAGTAAACTAGAAACTGCTAATATTATTAGAGGTAAACGTATATTATCCCTAAAATATATACTTTAATTTAAATAACTTTACGTAAGCATATGCACATAAGATTATGCAACAACAAGTATACCAGGAACACAATTAAATACATAAAAAAAAACTCAAAATCATAAATATTGATTTTGATTCAATTTTAAATATGCCTATAATGAATTTTAATTCTTTAAATATTAATCATCAAAGATGATAAGAATTATTAAATTTTGTATAAGTTTCAAGATATTTAGGATATAATTTAAAATCAATATAAGAGAATAATTATACAATCCTTTCTATGCTAAATAAAAAATTTAGTGACTTTTAAATATGGATTAAAAAAGTCTAAACGTGAACTATTACTACTTTTAGTAGTGGATTTTATAATCTAAAAAAAAAGTGTAATATTTTATTAAAAAATTATTAAAAAAGTAAAAGTTTATATGTAATTTTTTTTTAAGAAGTTCATGTTTGATGCACCCTAAAGATTAATTCATAACCAAATTTGATACCCTAAAGATTATTACATGAACAAATGCATACCATGACTGATTCCAAAAGTGATGTCTTAACAGGTCCAGGTGCCACAGCATTTGCACGAATATTATCCTTTGCCCATTCTAATGCCAAGTTCTTGGTGAATTGATTCACCGCTCCTGAATCAAATTATTATTTTACAAGGGTTATATTTTATATCTTATCTCAAATTTAATTATCAAATTCAATTTATTTAAGAAGAGGAAACACACCTTTGGTGGCTGCATAAACAGATAAAACAGGAATAGCTTTTAAACCTGCAACGGAAGAAGTAAACACTATGCTTCCATATCCAGATTGTTTTAGAAGAGGATGTGCAAGTTGACACAAATGATAACCAGACACAAAATTTGTACCAATTGTAGTTGTTATATCTTCATCAGTGTTATCTATTATTTTCTTCATGGTAGGTTTGGCAGCATTGTTTACCTAAAAGGTAACATTATATCTTGTCAAAAATAAAATAAAATAGAATTATATATATATTTTGAGCACTTAGAACAAAACAAATAAATAAAAATATAAATGGATCGTACTAGAATATTGAGCTTTCCTTGAAAGATAGAAGAAACAGTTTCCATTAATCTCTTGCGTTGTTCATGAAATAATATATCACATACTGATCCTGTTACATTAAACCCCTTACTTTTCCACTCTTCCAAACATTTATTAATATCTTCTTCATTACGTGCACATATATGCACAGATGCTCCGAATTCAGCTAACTCTTCAACAATTGCGCACCTAATTTAAAAATAGAAAAATACACAAGTAAAAAATTAACATGTAAAGTTGTATTTTTTAAAGGAATATAAATTTTTTTAAAATAGTCATCCATCAATTACTATGTCAAACATATTAAATTAGTAACAAAAATTTAAAAGAATAAAATACAAAATTAATTTATAAGGCAATTTTTTTTTTCTTCTAATTTTGCCAGTAAGAGTTAAGATAAGGAAATTACCCAATGCCTCGGGTTCCACCTGTCACTAACGCAGTCATACCATGTAGTGACCATCTTTTATCCTTGAAGCTGCTTAACTTTGTTTCAGCCATGTTTCTAGTTGAAAACTACACTTGAGAGCTAAATCTTGTTTTTGTATGTGAAGTATCAATAATAAGCATATATAGATTCTCCTATATATAATGTGTTGTCAGGAACTGTGTGGTCGTAAAGCCAATCTTATCGCCAAATGCTATGTGCCACACAGCCTGTAATTAATTTGTTAATGAGAAAGAAGGGTTAGGGTTTCTTAAGATTACATTAACAAAATAAGAGGTACAAGATAATACTTAATGGACCAGTGTATTGACTTGAAACCTAAAAGACACAACAACATGAATATAATAATAACTCATTATTTAACACGTTCCCTCAAACTCATGATCTAACAACACGAAACATCAAGAGATTGTTAAATAGGGACGAACCTTGGGGTGTGTAAACAGCTCAATGGAGCTGGACCTTCTCAAGGTATGGACCTCAAAAAAAAATTGGTGGTTTTGTGCAGGTTTCCACTTTCATTTTCTGTTGTATTGTTTTAGGCCTATTAGAATTGGGTCCTCTTGCATTTCATGTTAGGTGGGTGTATTTTTGGGAGGGTGGTTTGAGGTTCCTGATGTATATGGTAGTGATTTTCACCTTTGAATGTACCGCATATATACAACACCTTGTATTTATATTTTAAAAAATTTAAATAGAACATTGTTCTTTAAAAAAAGTACATTTTTATTTTATTACGGGTCTCTTTTCACTTACAGATCCGAGCCTCCGAATTCGTAGGAACGGCCATGTTGTTAAACAATAAAGCATACTTAATATTACAAGAGTTTTTCTATTATATGTAAATTTACTCATGTTAAAAAATTTAAAATAATAACTTTGAATTGGAACTTGTGCACTTTTGGTTTTAAATATATAACTTTTTAATAAATAATTGTTGTTTTTTCAATAAAAACTTGCTACTTTTAGTCGCTTTAACTTGTGCAATATTGCACATGTTAGACAAACCCATAATATGGACTTAAAACATCTTAATCTAATACAAACCCATAATATAGACTTAAAACATCTTAATCTAATACTACTCTCAAGCTAAAGCTAAAGCTAATTAAGTTTTAACCTTGTTACAAAATTAATCCTTCAAATAAACTAAACTCAAGAATATTATAATCAATGGAGAGGAGCAATCAAAGTAAGTAATGATCATAAAAAGAAGTAACAACAATTACAAAGAAGCATATGAGAGAGAGGCGGAGGAGGAGGCGGTGGCAGTTAATGAAACTATAAAGTTGGCAAGGAGGACTACAAAGGAATATCTCATCTTTAAGGTGGATTTTGAGGAGACTTGAGACTCAGTATGTTGAAGTTTTTTGTGAACGTGACAAAAACACAAGAAGAGTGTTAAATTGTGTTGACTTTTTCAAAGTGGTTAACAAGTCAGAGTCTGAAACAGTTCAGACACTACAAGAAATTGTGCCATTACCCAGGGCCAAAAGCCAGTTGTAAGTGAAAAAAGTTGTGGGTAATGTTAATTACCCACGACTTATCGAGGGCCATGTGAACATGGGTAAAAGCCTCGTCGGTAACGTTACCCACATCCATGAAAGTTCACTGTAGTTACCCACAGTCACACCATGGATAATTTGTGGTTAATCATCATTTTTACAACAAAGTATTGGCCCCATGTTACCTACAACTAAGCCCTAAATAAAATTACCCACGACGAAGCCCTCTATAATAAATATACATTTAAAAATAATAATGAAACCATGTTATTCCTTATCAGGGTTGTAAAATATCCAAAATAGCATACATCTTAAAAAACAATGGCAATAAAAATTTGTTCTTTTCAACAACATTATCCATAAAATACATTGAGTCTCCATCAATATTAAGATGAAAAATATGCATACACAAGCATTTCAATATACAACACAAGAATCCGACTAAACATTCTAGTTCAAGGGAAAAGTACATAAGGAACAAAGAATTCAAATGTGAATTCATTGTTTTTTGTTTCATCGTCTGAGGAAAACTACAATGTAATTTTGCACGTCAATCATCAATGCATTTCCCTCGGTTTGAAGTATTGCTCCATTAAATTGAATAGTTTCTTGTAATGTTGCATTACGTTCAACAACATTTCACTTGTCGATCAACATATAGATATAACTCATAACTCAAATTGTAAAAAAAAAACATAATTGTCTAGCAAAACATAATAAGCATCAAACATAAAATTGCAATTAGAGAAAAAGCATTCAACCAATAAATAACCAAAGAGAGAGGTCAAACGAAATCAAATCAAATCGAAGAACCAATTAAACTAAATTGAACCAAACAAAATAAATCAAAATGCCTCAAACTCATTATTGTACATCTTAAATCTATAAGTGAATTCTCGACCTGACCCTCCTAGACCTTGAGGAGTTCACCGATATTTTCAACACTGTTTTTAACGTCAGATTCAGGTTTGCTAAAGGACACTTCAATATGAATTGAAGTAAGACAATTAACCTTCACCAACAACTCATCAGTGAATGGTAAAGTCCATATAAAATACCAAACATAAAACCAAATCCCACAAGATCCACAACCAATCAAAATTTACCTAGTGGGTTTTTGTTTCCAAATCACTGTCTTGTGTTTTTTTCTTCAATGGTACCGATCTTCAAAAAACATAAAACAAACCAAACACATTCTTAAAATTACAGGAGCTAAATAGCTGAAGCGACGAGTAGTTTAAGGCAGATCAAACCATATTATTGATGTCATGTGAGCCCCCATCACCCTCAAATTCAACCAAGGCAAATCATGTGATTCCAACAGTAATAGCTTTCATATAGAAAAATGTTATATCTTGAATTAAAGTTTCAAACAAAAAATGAAAAAATTTGCAGCGAAGCATGAAAATTCAACAAAACACCATATTCAATCACATAACTTTCCAAAAAATTTGGGAACTCAACAACAAAAACGACGAGTAGTTCAAGGTGGATAAAAGTAGGTTCTAGATACCATGTTAAACAAAAGAGACGGTTAAGGTTTAATAAGATTACAATAATATGACATTTATAAAATAAGAGTTACAAGATAATGGGGTCAATTCTGGACCTGAATTGAGGGGTGGTTTTGGGTCAATTCTTGACCTGAAATCACCCCTCTTTATCTTTTTCCCTCTATTTCAATCTAAATAAGTGATTTTCACATAGATCTAGGTCTTTTTCTTTGTGATTTCATCATCTAAGTGCTTGTTTGGTCTGGCGTTTTTGCCATCCAAAACCGAGTTTACTTTGTCAAACGTGACTTTTTCCTTTTCAATGATGTTTGGATAAAACAAAAAGCAATTCTCATTTTTGAGCTAAACGTGAGTTTCACAGGAGCAGCAATTCCAAGCTTTTGCATTTTCTGTAATCAATTCTACAACAAATAAACTTGATTTACCGATTTTGCCCCTTTCATGTCCATTTGCAATTATGTAAGAAACTTCCTTTTTGCATGTTTCCGCAAAATCTGTCACCTAGTTGAATGGCCATTGCAGCCGCAGCTTGAAGAGCAACAAGCCAAAGACATCTTACACCATGGACAACATCTTGCAGCCGCCATGTTTAATTCTCTAGGTTAGAGATGAAGCATTGTATGGACTCTATTTTATTTTGTCACACAACCCGGCTGATGTAATGATTTTTACATGTCATAAAACTATTTACACGTAAGTATAATAGGATCGTATCCGCAGGGAGTTGCGTATTTCATAAGTGTTTTCGCAATATTCATCAA
>Ga0315913_1008085_pt1 | contig 12520 bp, 8 predicted proteins | sample MpolsnodulesMG_FD_207736 | JGI IMG/M metagenome (GOLD analysis project Ga0315913, IMG submission 207736) | Medicago polymorpha root nodule microbial communities from Los Angeles, California, United States - small nodules | ecosystem: Host-associated > Plants > Roots > Nodule | place: USA... | reverse complement strand
ACTGATTCCATTTGATGGAATTATAATGGTAACCTATAATCATCGATACAATAATATAATTATCACAACAATTAAATAGGCACAACAACAAAAAAAACCAATTTCTAATGATCCTATTCACGTATATACACAATTACATGATATCCAACGGAAAAAAAAACTATGAATTAGTGAAATATATTATATCAATACCTTTTCAGTGATTAGAGCGTGCTGATAACGTGTTATGAAACTAAAGAAATAGGAATATAAATAAAGTAGAGAGAAGTTGAGAATGTGAAAGAAAGAGAAGAGAGATGATTCTATTATTTTCTTATGGTATACAATTAGGTTACATATGAGCTCTATTTATAGAGAAATACAATGATTTGGTGGGCAAGCATACTATAGCCCAATAAACAAACAATATGACCCAATAGCCCATTGCTATATGGACATCCACTTATAATATTCATAACAATTTCAATTTTTTTCACGTCATTTTAGTCCTTTTGGTTTGTTTACACAAACATGTGCCCTATATACAAACATTTGCATAATCAAAACCTTCAAATAAGCAATGCATAATTCAACTTCAACTTTGTTCCCACCTCAAAATGGTGAACCTTCCCAAACACCTCACTCCCAACCACCTCCTCAAGCTCATCTCCGCCCAAACCAACCTCACCTCCGCCCTCCGCCTTTTCAACGCCGCCACACGCCACCCTAACTACACCCACTCCTCCGCCGTCTTCCTCCACATCCTCCGCCGCATTTCCCCCCATCCCACCCTCCTCCATTCCCACGCCCCCCACATCGTTCACATCATCCAAAACACCCCAAACTTCACCTGCCCTGAAGATATCCCTCTCACTCTCCTCAAAGCCTATGCCAAAACCTCAATGCCTGATCAAGCGTTGAAGCTTTTTCAGAATATGTTTCGGGTTTTTCGGTGCCGGCCCGGTATTCGTTCTTTTAACACACTTCTTAATGCTTTTGCTGAGTCTCATCAATGGGATAGGGCTGAGAAGTTTTTTGCTTATTATGAGACGGCGGGTGTTGAGCCGAATGTGCAGACTTATAATGTGTTGATGAAGGTTTTGTGTAAGAAAGGGGAGTTTTTGAAGGCGAAGAAATTGGTTACGTGGATGTGGAGTGTTGGGATGAAGCCTGATAAGTTTACTTATGGAACTTTGATTAATTTGTTTGTGAAAATTCATGATTTGAATTCTGCGTTGGAGGTGTTTGATGAAATGTCTGAACGAGGTGTGGAGCCGGATGTGGCTTGTTATAATATTATTATTGATGGGTTTTTTAAAATAGGTGATTTTGTGAAGGGGAAGGTTATGTGGGAGAGGTTGTTAAGGGTGGAGACAGTTTTTCCGAGTGTTGTTAGTTATAATATTATGATTAGTGGGTTGTGTAAGTGTGGGAGGTTTAAGGAGAGTTTGGAGATATGGGAGAGGATGAAGATGAATGATTGGAAGCATGATGTTTTTACCTATAGTGCGTTGATTCATGGGTTGTGTGAAGGTGGGGATTTGGATGGAGCGAAAAGGGTTTATGAGGAGATGGTTTTGAGAGGGGTTAAGGCGGATGTTGTTACTTGTAATGCAATGCTTAATGGGTTGTGTAAAGCGGGGAAGGTTGATGAGAGTTTTGAGTTGTGGGAGGAGATGGGGAAGTGTGGTTCGCGGAACGTGGTTAGTTATAATGTGTTTCTTAAAGGGTTGTTTGAAAATGGGAAGGTGGATGAAGCAATTAATGTGTGGGAGGTTTTGCGTGAGATGGATTATGATGTAGAGTCGACAACTTATGGAATATTGGTTCATGGTTTATGTAAGAATGAGTATGTGACCAAGGCTTTGCGGGTGTTGGAAGGGGCTGATGATAGAGGTGATGATGTTGATGCCTTTGCGTACTCATCGATGATAAACTGCTTATGCAGAGAAGGAAGGTTAGATGAAGTGGCTAAAGTTTTGAATTTGATGGATAAGCGTGGATGTAAATTGAACGCTCATGTCTATAATGCACTCATTGATGGGTTTATGAAACATAACAAAGTTGGCACTGCTATTCAAGTCTTTAGGGAAATGAGCACCAAAGGTTGCTCACCTAATGTTGTGACTTATAATATTGTTATAAATGGATTTTGCAGAGCAGAGAGGTTTCCTGAGGCATACCATTGCGTTGAGGAAATGTTGGAGAAAGGGTGGAAACCTGATATTATCACGTACAGCACGTTGATAGATGGTCTTTGCCAGGGAAAGATGAATGAGAATGACACGGCACTTAGGTTGTGTTATCAATTTCTTGCAAAAGGATTTAAACCTGATATTACAATGCATAACACTGTCATCCATAGACTTTGTTCTTCTGGCAAAGTGCAGTATGCTTTGCAGCTCTATTGGATGATGCGAAAGAGAAACTGTGCTAATCTTGTGACCCACAATACCATTATGGAGGGATTTTACAAAATAGGGGACTGTGAAAAGGCGTCAAAGATTTGGGCTCAAATTCCAGAAGATGGGCTAAAACCCGACATCATCTCATATAATATTACTCTTAATGGACTCTGCACTTGGGGTAGAGTAGCGGATGCAGTTAAGTTTCTGAACGATGCTTTGGCCCATGATGTTATGCCAACTGTTATTACTTGGAACATACTAGTTAGAGCTGTGGTTTTTTATGGGGAATCAACTTGATTTAAAATAACTGATTTTGGTTCCCACTTTTTCTTTATGCTTGCTGACTTCATCAACTACAGGCATATACTATTGATGCTCAAGCATTTTATTGGCTTCCCACCAGAAATATGACTAATGATATGTTAAGGTTTGAGCCTAAGAAGCATTTGTTGGTCTGGGTACTTGGGTGCAATATGGCTCGAAGCTTGGCCGTGCGGGGGTGCCTGCAGTTTGCAGCTGTCTGAACACAAAGCGTCGTGTGTTTTCATTTAGTGGGAAATTTTTTAATCTGCATCAAGCCTTACATAAGTTGATTGTTTTCATTAAGACATCGGGAGTTTGAGGCAGCAATTACTATACTCCTGTGATTGGTACACCAATTTGTTAAGCTACATAGAAGGATTGACCTTGTATAGTTATTGTTTCTCAATATACATATCTACACGATGGATGATGCAGAGCTAAATTTAGCTTCTCAAGGTACATTTCTAAGGTTGAGAAAAATACGTGTTTCTGTATTGACACAGGTTATAAATAATTTAATCAGCATCACATGATAACAAAGTTACTCAGATTTTGTTGATTTTAGTGATATCATCAAATATCTTCTGTTGTCGATGCCAAAGCAAATCTGCATGATAATATCAGGCTCAAGTTGTAAGACTATACTTGGGTTTATTGTATCATGCAATATCAATTAAGAAGCTATTTTTACCAGAAACTTGCAGCTAATAATAGTAAAACATTAACTCATTTATTTTCCTCTTCATTGTTGAGCAGAGACAGATAGATTTCCCGAGGTATATCACCGCGTCAAGGAAATGTTGGAGAAAGGGTGAAAACCAGATATTATCACGTACAACATGATGATAGATTGTCTTTTTCGGGGCAGGAGGAGTAATTAGGTTGTGTTGTCAGTTTCTTGCAATGAGCTTTAAGCCTTATATTACGATGCGTAATGTAGTCATCCATGAACTTTGTTTGTCTCGCAACGTATGCTTTGCAGCTCTATTGGATAGAGAGAGAATTTGGTTAATCTTTTGACCGGCAATACCATTATGGATGGTTGTTAGACTGTGAAAAGGCATTAAAGATTTGATCTCAGAAGATGTGCTAAAACCTGACATCATCTCATATAATATTACTCTGAATGGACTCTGCTCTTGTGATAGAGTAACGGATGCAGTTGGGTTTCTAAACGATTCTTTGGCTGATGGTGTTCTGCCAACTGTTATTATTACTTGTAACATACTAGTTAGAGCTGTGATTTTTTATACGGAATCAACTGGATTTAAAATTACTTATTTTGGTTCCCAATTTTCCCTTATGCTTGTTCAGTTCATCAACTACAGGCATATTCTATTGATATACAAGCTTATTCTATTTATATTTGTTGGCTTCCCACTAGAAATATGATTAATGATATGTTTTAGGTTTGAGCCTAAGCATTAAGCAACATTTGTTGCTATGGGTACTTGGGTACAATACAGCTTGGAGCCTGCCCTAAGGGAGTGCCTGCAGTTTGCAGTTAGTTGTCTGAAAAGAAAGAGTGTGTGTTTTTGTTTTTGGGAAATTTTTCAATCTGCCCCAGGCCCTTCATGAGCTGGTTATTTTCATTCATACATGGGGAGTTTGAAGCAGCAATTATTATACTCCTATGATTGATACACCAATTTGATAAGCTACACATAAGGATTGACCTTGTATAGTTATTTACATGATGGAAGATGCAGATGCAAATTTAGCTTCTCAAGGTACATTTCTAAAGGTTTGAGAAAATTTGTTTTTTCTGTATTGACATAGGTCATAACGAATTTAATCAGCATCACAGAATAATCCAGTTACTCAGATTTTGGTGGTTTTAGTGATATCATCCAATATCTTCTGTTGTTGATGCCAAAGGAAATCTGCATGATAATATCAGGCCCAAGTTGTAAGGTTATACTTGGGTTTATTATATCATGCAACATTAATTAATAAGCTGTCTTTACCATAAACTTGCAGCAAATAACAGTAAAAATTGAACTCATTTGTTTTCTTCTTCATTGTTGGTCTTTCTTATGGTTCTAGTGTCTGCTGACATGTTTTGTTCATAGACGAACTGAGAAGTCAAAGCCACAAGAATTGCTCCAAAAACTGCAACTTTTCTCCAATCAGTCGAAGGTGACGCAATAGAATAAACTACTGTAAAGGTCAGTAGGCCAATGAAGAAGAGGTAAACGTTTTTCCTGATTCCGCTACCAGCCTTTAGTCTCGTTACATCTTTAATTTTTTCTGCCTCCTCTTTGGCTCTTGCTTTATCAACAACAGGTACCTTCTTCCTGAGGTTCTTAAAGAATAGCCCTTCGTTTCTGCCGTTTTCCATTTGAACTTCAAACTCCGCTAATTCGTTTTCACGCTCTTGAATCTCCCGTTTGTTAATTTCTGCAGATTCCTCGAATTCTAGCATCTGGCTCTCCATGTTTGCTGTTATCTGTTAAATACAAAGTGAATATAAGAGGTCATTTTTTATTTACATTTGACATGGTTAGCTCGAAAGTGGAAGCAAGCGTACTCTGGCACTAGCTTCATCTAATTCTTTGAGTGCATCTTCTCCAATCTTTTCAAACTCGGCGTTTACCTTTTCACCAAATTGAGTTAAGTATGCAGATCTCTCATCTAGATATTCTGTAAGACGGACTTTTCGTGTTTGAAGCATGACAATTTGGGCTAGTAGTTCTTGTTTTTTTGTATCTCCTGGTTGAGGAGCTTGAGAATCAGACCCATTGGACTTACATAGGCACAGAGTATAACTTCTTGTATTGTAAAGTCTTTTGCAGTGGATATTACACTTGATGTTGTTCAGTTTGAAGGAAGGTTGTAGGGATTTCAGAGCAATCATCTTCTCATAACAGTGGATGTAGGTATTTGGAAGGGTTCAAATAAAAAAGAAATATATTAAACTGAGGGAGAAAGGTGATGCAGCATGACCAAACTTAAGTGTGTTAACAGCAAGTATTTTGGACCTCCTATTATGTTATCCATTGCAAACAAAGATGTGGACATTTTTGTTTTCTGCTAGAAAGAATCCACTGCCTTTTAGTTTAGATAATAATAATATAGGAGGATTCCAACCTACCCTTCAGTGGATATTTGTAATTTGGTATCTATACAAATCTGACAAAAAAGAATACTAGACAATAATTAATTACTATTGTGTTTACGTGTTGCACTTTATGATTTATCTATTGTGTATACGGGGAGATACTAATTACCTGTGAATCTAATTTACAAATCTGTTTAATAATGTAAAGTTCTGAATTAATTTTTAGCATAATAATAATAGGCTTAATTTTTTATCTAAAAAAATTGCTTAATTGTCTCTATTTTATCATGAATATTCATGAATGTGGTCTCTCCTTTTAAAACCAAACTTTTTAATCCTTGAATGAGAACATTCTCTTTCTACCACTTTTTAACACTCACTCATTTATTGGGTGAAATTCATGTAGATCTCACCACTTTATGTAAGATCTATTTTCAACGTGTGGTATGGCCATATGGATTTCATCTAGTAAAAAAGTGAGTGTTTGAGATAGTGTTAGAAAGAGACTGTTCTTAACATTTTCCGTCCTTCCCCGAGAATCACTATTTTTTTGGGGCAAAAATATGAGTTGGGACCAAAGTTTCAAGAAATATTTTTTTATAAACAAAAAATTATTATTGAATAGAGTACATTGAAGACATGTGTAGGTTAATCCACCAATTGAAAAACAACATTCTTATTTCTAGTTTCTCTACAAATACATCAAGTCAATGACAACAGCTTCATTCGATCTACCACCTCCACAATATAAACAACTTTTCGATTGAAAAGAAAGTCATTACGCTTTAACCAAATACACCACACTGTGATGAAAATTGAGAGACTAAAATGTTGATTTTAAGAATGACTATTTTCATGAACGTGATAAAATAGGAGAGGATCAGAAGTGCAATTAAACGGTATTATATTTTGACATATTTGAATAAATATTTAGCTGATTTAAAAGAAAAAAAACTAATATGTTGGACTTTAAATAAAAATGGGACAATGCACAAATAAAAGATAGGATCCTGAAACAAACTAACTATGAATATGAATTTCAAGAAATTCCAAAAGAGCAACATCAGAATAATCTCTTCATTTACTAAATGCTCCAAATAACATCCATATGTACAAATAAATGTATAAGAACATTTCCAAGATAAAAACTAATAAAATAAAAAACTAAACTCTTGATCAAATAGAGCTATGTTGTCTTCAAGTCATTATGATCTTCAGTGACCATTTCCAACCACCTTCTTATACTTGTACCTCTTTGCAATCCATAGATACACAAGGAAGTTGAGAAAGCTAATAATGGACAAAAGCCAGTAAAAGTAGTCAAGATGGCCTCTATTCAGATTATCTGGTATCCAACCAAGATTACCATTTCTTGTGGTAACTTTTGTTACTATAATAACAAGCAAAGTACTAATGTAATTTCCAATTGCATTAGTTGTGAGTGAAAGTGCAACTCCTAAGCTTCTCATAGCATCAGGTGCTTGACCATAAAAGAACTCTAGTTGACCAATGTTGGTAAAAACTTCAGCACATCCAACAAGAAAATATTGAGGTACTTGCCAGAAGATTGACATGGGGATAGTCTTGACATCATAGTAGTTATTCTTTCGGATCATGTCAAGGCGAACGACTTCTAGAATGCCGGCGATGATCATGGAAAAGATTGAAAGGACAAGGCCAATTCCCATTCTTTGGAGCTGTGTGAATCCGTGTTCGTGGCCGGTGAACTTTCTTGCGTAAGGGACTATGACCCGGTCGTACACCGGTGCCCAGAAGATGACGCTTAGAGTGTCGAAAAGAGAGAGGGAAGCTGATGGGATTTGGAACTTAGGGCCTATGTGTTGGTCCATTGTGTTGCCTTGTAGAACAAACATTGTGTTCATTTGACTGTATACTGTTGCAAAGGCTATCAGTGTTGCCCAAACTGGGAGTAAGCAGATTATGGATTTGAGTTCTTCAACTTGTGTTACTGTGCAAAGCCTCCATGGATTTGTTAACTCTTTTGTGCGGTCAGTTTGTGTCTCTATGGCTGCCTTATCCAAACACCTGCATGGATTCAACAGTTTTTTTAATCAGAAAAGGCATAGTGCTTTTAAAATTGAATTGAACTTAAAGTGATTAAAAGTGTATTGAACGTAAAGTGATTTATGTTCGAATACAATCATGTAAAAGTGAATTGAGCAATAAACATGAGGTTAGAAATCAATTATGTAGACAAAATCAATTATACTCGAGAATATCCTAATATGTCAAAAATCGATTATGTACTAGTGGAATCCATTTTACCTCCTTGAAAAGTGGGACCAAATATATATAGCGAGTTTGACGGAATCAGGTGTTACCATGATTTTGGCAAAAACTATACTTTAGAGCTTTCACTAAATCACATGGTCGCTATAATTTCGTCAAACTCACTGTCGATTCAAACATGTACGAAGTAGATGTAAATGTGTTTATAATAACTCACCTTAAGTTGTTTGTACGATCAAGCTTTCGACTCCCTTTGATGACAGATTCAACATCAATAGTCTCATGAAGAAGATTCTTATCATCTGGAACTTGAAGCCTTAATTTCCTACAAGCTGCAACCAATACTTGGCAAATCCTTGTAAGAGGGCTTCCACCAGGTATTTGAAGCCTATAGAGAGGACTACCACCAAAGAAAAATATAACTGCAAAGACCATTGCAACTGCAGGTACTCCAAAACCCCATCCCCAGCCCACATTCATCTGTATCCAAACCAACACCGACGAAGCAACGAGCGCGCCGATGTTAATTGAGAAGTAAAACCAGTTGAAGAAAGAGCTCTTCTTTTTTCTCTCTTTCTCATCTGTTTCATCAAATTGGTCTGCACCAAAAGATGAGACACATGGTTTGATACCACCAGTTCCAAGAGCAATCAAGTAGAGGGCTATGTACATTGCTGCGGTTTGCGCCGATGTTGGATGGCAAACATTACCATCACATGATGGCTTGAGTCCAGGTGCAGTAGCAGACAATGTTAGAAGTACCATTCCCTGCAGAGAAAATCAACATTTGTTACTAATATTGTGCTCAAAATATAATGAAACTGAACATGGTTTGCACCAATAAACAATATTTTTTGTGATCTCAACTTACAATGACATAGATAACAGAGAAGCTAGCAATGGTCCAATATCTTCCCAAGTATGAATCAGCTAAAAAGGCTCCAAGCAATGGTGTGATGTAGCATGTGCCTGACCAGGTTGTGACACTTTTAGCAGCAGCTGCATTTCCCTGATTGAAACGTTGCCCGAGATAGTTCACCAAGTTTGTACTCATACCATAGTATGCCAATCTTTCACAGCATTCATTTCCTGTCACAAAAATGTTTCAAAATTCAGCATCTTAAGATCTTCAAATTATAATACACAAGCATATATACAAAAAGTGTTGTCAAATTACGGCTATAGTGTAGCGGTATTTGAACAAATTGCTATAGTTCTGTAATACGCCTCTGCGATAAACCAGCACTATAGCATATCGGAATTTGAAAAAACGACTATTTCCCACAATTGACAACACTAATACACAATATTGTTTCTATAAAGATTAATCCTGTACCAAGAATGAACCAGCAAGCTTTCCAGTTTCCAGTCTTTTTCTTGTTGGCAGGTTTTCTGTAGATGTCAATGGTCCCATCTTGTGTGTAAATGTCTTCTTCTGCCATAGTATCAATGCAGATTCTCTATTCAATGCTTCTGTCTCTCTTTGTTAAGACTCAACAATATGTAGGCTTCCTGAAAAAATATGAATAGATAATTATAAGTCCAAACTATGAGACATAATTCTAATTGAATTGGTTAATAGAACTTGCATACACACAAAAAAAAAGGAACACTATGTTGATAATTTAATATCAAAGTACATTAAAAATACAAGCCAACCTTATGATAACAACACTTAACAGAAACAATATATGCCCTTATAAGGGTATTACAAAGTTCACTTTCTCATCATATAAAAATGACTAATAAACAATCTACTTTCTTATCTTATATCATAGTAAAAAGACTAATCAACTAACAAAGTGTGTCAGTGATCTTTTTTCAAATAAAACCAAAAACTGCACCTTTGTGAGTTTTTTAGCGTAAAGGTACAATTTTCCCCTTCTTGGTAAGTTTTAGGTATCAGTCAATATTAATAACAAAAAATAATATTCAAGGACACAATGGCAATTGAACATAAAAAAAAAATCATACAAAATTCATAGCACACGCAATTCAAAGCAAAACACATATCAGCATTAAGCTGAGTAAATATGTAGTACAAGTAATGAAGCACACACAATACACAAACACCAAACATGATACGAATACTGACACATCAACGGAAAATAATTTGAAAAAAATAACATAATTCAAATTTAATCGGATGTGTTGTTGACCTGGTCGAAGTTGGACACTGACACAAAAAAACCCTAACACAATATTATTTTGTTTGAGGGAAAAACCCTAACCAATATTATTTACGTACAAAAATAAAATAAAACCCTAAAACAATGAATTTAATTCAAGAAACTAACCAAACCAAAATCCTATGTGAAAGAAAGAAGAAAAAAGAATCTGATAACAGTGCATGTAATTAAGTGAAGATAACTATAGTGTGACAAAAATCATGAAATTGATTATTTTTGGCATATAGAATAAGGGAATTTAGGAACCTTATCGTAAGTGAACGAAACGAGTAACAGCATATATGAGCAAAACTAGAAAGAACAGTTGTGCTATCACATCAAATCATGTCACGATTTCATCAGTAATTATGAAATTATGAAATATGATATATGATATGGTTCTATGTATGCATATTCTATCGTCAATTTATTGGTCAAATACAGCTGCAAAGCACATCACTCTCTTTAAAGTTTTAAATATGGCTTTCCTATATTTGAAAATAATTACGATTAAGGCTTACCTTTTTTTGGCGTTGAATAGGATTACCTTCTTCTTTTTTTGAAGAAAATAAGTTTACCGTCTTCTTGACCGACTTTTGATAATCTACTCTTAATGGTTTTATGCTATATATAAAAGCAATATTAGGGTGTTATACTTTTAAACAACTTTGGCCTATAATAATGCAATATAATTAAAGTCTTTTAAAAAGATTGTATTGTTGGTGTCCTTAAAAAAAGATAAAAGTTAAAGTCTTTTAAAAAGATTGTATTGTTGGTGTCCTTAAAAAAAGATAAATATAGTTTTTTGTAGTGAAAAGATAAATATAGTTTGTTACATATGAAAGTGCAAAATATTTATACATATATTTTAATTCAAATGATTTTAATCGAAATCAATTTTTTTTAAAGATAATCAAAATCAGACGAAATTTATAAGTATAGATTTTTTGTACTTTCATATTGTAACAAACTATATTATTCTTTTTCAATGACAGTAACAATATAACAAATATAATATAATTTTTTTTTTTTGTTAAATATGTTTTTTATCCCTATAAATATACAAACTCTTTGTTTTAGTCTCTCTAAAATTTTCCTTCAACTTTTAGTTCCTATGAAATTTTCAATCACTACTTTTGGTCTCTACTTTAAAGTTAATTTTTGTATCTTTTTTTAATGAAATTGTGCAGAAATTTGTAAAAATATCTCCTAAAAAAATTAGAATTTTTTAACCAAACATAAATTAAATATGAATTTTTAACAGCCAAAAATATAAAAATTCACATTTAATTCATGTTTTGATAAAAAATTCTATTTTTTTTATAGATATTCTTATAATATTATAAATTTTTCTGCAAAATTTTATTAAAAAAATATGAATTCTACATACGAGTTTACTTTAAAGAAAGGACCAAAAGTGAAGATGGGAAACTTTTGAGGGACTAAAAGTTGAAGAAATTTTTTAGAGGGACTAAAACGAAAAGTTGACATATTTATAGGGACAAAAACATAGTTAACCCTATTTTTTTAATGACACCACCAATATAATATTTTTATAGACAAATTTGTTTCAGAGTATAATCAGAAGTGAAAAAGTCAGGTCAACATCATGTATTCCCTTTATATGCTAGCGCTTAGAAGGGCACTATGTGCCCGTCTGTTCCGTCTTCTTATTTCACTAATGCGTACAAATTACAAACAATAACTTTTATGAAATTTTGATTAAAATTATATTGATTTTGATTAAAATTATAGATATAGCAAAAGCAGATATTTTACATTTTCATATTGTAACAAATTATACTTATTTTTTCAATAATACCAACAATATAACAAATATAATATCTTTCAAAAAGATATATCAAATATAATATAAATTATTATCTTTTTGAATCATCAACAAAATAACAATCTTATAGTCAAATATGCTTAAGGGTATAGATGGAAAGAGAAAATGTTAGTCCAAAATGACACATTTTCTTTAAATATAGTATAGACGAGTGTTCATAAGGGTACTACGTGTCTGTTCGCGTTTTTTTATTTCTCTAACGAGTGTAAATTATGAACAATATTTTTTATGAAATTGGTTAGATTTTGATTAAAATTATAGGTACAAATGTTTGTGATTTCAAATTGTAACAACATACTTATCTTTTAAATTTACAAAATATAACGAATATAATATAAAATTTTATTTTTTCAGTGACATCAACAATATAACATTATTATAGAAATTTTTTGCTAGGGTTTAATTAGAATAATAAATTATCTAACCCAAAATCTCATATTTTCTTTATACATTGTTATAGATAATTGTTCAAATTGACCCCGTAATATACGCATAGTCTGAA
>Ga0315913_1008075_pt1 | contig 12526 bp, 7 predicted proteins | sample MpolsnodulesMG_FD_207736 | JGI IMG/M metagenome (GOLD analysis project Ga0315913, IMG submission 207736) | Medicago polymorpha root nodule microbial communities from Los Angeles, California, United States - small nodules | ecosystem: Host-associated > Plants > Roots > Nodule | place: USA... | reverse complement strand
ATTTTAATCAATTTACCCCCTCCGTCAAATTCTTTTGTTGGTCAACATGACGTTTTGCAATTACCCCCCCTGAAGTTTTGCACTTAAGTACAAAATGCCCCTTGAACTTGAAAATTTGTATTTTTTCTCTTCGAGAAATGCTAACAGCGCACATTCTAACACACTTTTCAACACACTCTCTTTGATTGGTAAATTCACATGGGACCCACATGATTTGGTGGGACCCATATGAATTTGGTGGGACCCACGTGAATTTTAACCAATCAAAGAGAGTGTGTTGAAAAGTGTGTGTTGCTAGCATTCCTCTTTTCTTATCCTTAAAAGTGACTGTATTATCACTGAATTTTGAAGCATATTAGCTAAGTTTTGACGGTATATAACCATATATTGGCTGTATGGTAAAACAAATTGGCAATATTTGGTAAACCCTACAATAATGTTCAAAACTCAAGAATATTTACAAAACAAACATAAAAGCATTTTTTTTGTTCAACCATCAGATGTTGTTTTTTCGTTTTCAAGTTGTCCTTCACCCCATTAAAGATCAAAATGATGGTGGCTATCATGTTTTTTTATTCTCTTAGAAAAACATAATGAAATATACATAATATAATATTATTACCATTCATTTGAATCCTAACGGGGGAAGAAGACCATGATTCCTTCAAGATCTTTTATAAAGTGAGAGAAGTAACAAGTTTATAGAGTGAGCACTGCTCACAATATAAAGGAATTGGAAATTTTTGGTGTGGTTAAAATTAGCAATAACAAAGCCATATATTTTGACATCTTGGTTATGCCAATCATATGTCATTTATGTGCTTCATTATGTATGTCATGCATTAGTTTTTCATGTGACAGGTGTGGATATACTTTGCTATGTTGACTTTCAGATCATTAGGCTCTAATACATTGTTAATGTTGTATACCGTCAAAACTTAGCTATTATGCTCCACAATTCAGTGATAATGCAGTTACTTTTAAGGATAAGGAAAAAAAATATAAATTTTCAAGTTCAGGAGGCATTTTGCACATAAGTGCAAAACTTCAGGGTTTTTTTTTGCAAAACGTTATGTTGACTAACGAAAAAATTTGACGGAGGGGTAAATTGATTAAGGTTGTACAATTTCAGAGGGGTAATTGACGAAACTTACAATTTCAGGGAGATAATTGCCTATTTACTCAAACATTTTTTTTTATCTTTCGTCCCTCCCAAACCATTAAAAAATTCTTTCATTTTCTACTCTTTCGGTTCACTTTCTTTTCCAAACCAAACAATGTGTAAGATGTAAGATATTCAAATGAATCTTACCCACATTGCTGTCCAGGCACATTTTCCATTAAATAAGTAAACTTTCCATTTACAGACCAAACATTGTGTAGGATATTAAAATAAATCTTTGTGTTTTGCAAGTACAATATATTTATATTAAATTAATTTCTTTTCTTTTTAAAAAAATTAAAAACGCAACATTAAAGATTACGAATTCTTCCTTCAAAAGAAAAAAAAGATTATGAATTCTGTTTTGGACAAACAATTGATTAGACTAGGAGAGTGAGATCTCTAAATCCAAATCCGAGGGAGAGTGACAGTAATAAATAAATATTTGTACCTAAAAAACAAATATTAAATATTTGAAATGCTGACGTGGAGGAATCGTGGCTGTACTGTAGAAGCAAAGAACAAGTTGCATAACTAACTGCAAAGAAAAAAGTGTTTGTTTGATCTTAAAAAAAAAAAAAAAAAAAAAGTGTTTGTTTGAGAATGTGATTTTCTTTGGGAGTGTCCCATTCCTTGGCAGTGTTTCGTTGAATAAAACATGCGTATACCGTTTCGCTGAAATTGAAACTGAACCCTTAACACAACAGTTTTCGTCTTGGCCACGTGATGGAGGGTGAAAAATACGGCAGAGAATTAGAGATAGCTGTGAGGATTGTCCACGTGGCATGTGCTCTGTGCGGGAGGGTGCAGGAGAAGCTCCTTGCGACTGAGGTTGTTTCCAAGGATGATGATTCTCCTGTTACTGTTGCAGGTTTTTTTATTTTCAATCTTAATCTTTATTTATGGTTCTTGTGAATTCATAATTTGTTTTTGTTTATTGGTTGTGGGAATGTCTGCATTCTAATAATCATATAATAGTGAAATTAAAATGTGCTATAGCCTATAGGTAATGCAGCACCTCATGGATCAGATTCATATGGGATGATGGGATTGAAAAAATTATAAAACTTGTTTTTATAAGTGATCCCAAACAGTGTCACAAGTGTTTATGTTCGTAGGTAAGCTCAAATAAGCCAATTCAAATAAACCCATATTAGAGAATCATTCACGTATTGCAAATCTCTTGTGCTTTTGGAATAATTTATAAAAGTTAAATTTCATTCACGTATTGCACGCCATTATACCCAAGTCCCTATGATAATCAATCTTGTGTTTTCACCTAAAATCTCAATTTTGAAGAAGTTGGATTCTGAAAATATATTACGATGATTCATTTTTTTAAATCAATCTTGTTAAGTATTATGGTTCTTAGTGAAATTAAAATTAATTAGTGAATAAATCAGCTGAAGTCTAAAATTGGGTTTGCTGGAGCTCTGATTTGACAGCGTTGTTGGGCTAAATATCTTATAGTGTGATACATTCATTTTGGGGCCATAATATTCGACATTGGTTTGGTATTTGCATCATAGTGAAACTTCTCCATCTATTTTTTATCTTTGTTAATGCTGTAATTTTAATTGCATTGAATGTTTTGCCAAAAATAGCAAGTCCATAAGAATACACATGCAATGCAAATATTTTGTCAAAGATCCCTTTTGGACTGAAGATTGATCGATGCGTCATAACTACTTCATTTGTAGATGTTATGATACTGTCGCAATAACTAACTATCTTAAAAGCTTAAGCTATTAGGAGAATGTATATGTATGGGTTTCATAAGTTGAATTTTAAGCTCTGATATCATTTACTTGAGTTACAGATGTTATGTACCTGCAGGTGATATCACTAGTTATACAATCTGTAATTGTGAAATGGTGGTTGAAATTTGAAATTATGTTAGTTTACCACAACTAGTATAACCGTACACCGTCTATATGATGCATTTCTTGCATCACAGGATTAGATTTCCTTGACCTTATTTTAAATCCGGAACTGGTGAGAGATGCATATGATTTTCTTATACCGACATAAGGATTTAGCTTGGCTGAAAACTTTCTGGATTGGTTATGCATTTACTCTGTTGTATCCAACATTTTAATGGACAGGAAAGCAATATCTTCGTTCGCCCATAGTTATCCAGCTGGACTGGAATAGGAAATTTATATTTTCATCATATATGACAGAATTATTACCGTAAAAGTTACATATAAATCATATCTCCCAAAAGAATTCTCCTGTCTTGGATGATTTCTGTGTTGGAACCAAGCATTGAATTTGATGGAACCCGTAAAATCAAGATAACGAACTGTATATTATTGAATGATGAAATGGGGAGCTTTAGACCTCTACAATGATGGAATAACAAAAGAAATGATAAACCAGAGTGTGAACACTCCTACCACAGCACAATACTCCTAACCAGAGAGAAACTCTCTTAATTAACTCTAACAATATTTCTCAATGACTTATTACTACCCTTCACTCCCTTTTATAACATAATATTCCCTAAAATCAAGGAAAGTGCTAACTAACTCTCATTCCCTATGCTTCTACAATCTTCTAGAAAGAGTGCTCGTGTAAATACTGATCTTAGTGTTCTATCAGAATTCATGATGCAATTAATTGTAGGAGCTGTGCAAACCAGTAGCTGAATGTATCTAGATGCTTGGCCCATTGACATAATTTGAATTTTTACATAACAGTACAAAAACTGTCATATGGTTAAATGTATTGGGTTCATCATGCAAAATAACAGGTAGATAGAGAGAGAGGTTAATCATAAAATTCATTCAAGAAGGATGGAATAGAAGTGGAAGAATACTTTCTTGTGTTATTTTAGATAGAAAGGTATCAGTTAGATTTAAATAAATTTATACAACACAACTTTAAGATCTACATTATTGTATAGGATTAACTGTTGGATTGTAAAGAGTCATGCAAAATGTAGACTCAATATTGCCCAGATGAAACAGTTGTAATAGATGAGTTATACACTAGGTAGGATAAGGAATGAAAGCACTAGAGAGAAAGTCAGGGTAACACCTATGATAGAAAATATGGACGGTCCCGTCTTGGTTTGTTTGGGCATGTGTGAAGACAACTCGTACCCCAGTATAGATGATAGACCAAATAGAGGATAGTCTAATGATTAGAGGTAGAGAGATAGACTAATGGATAACTATAAACCAAACCGTTGAGAAGTATTTTGATTTAAATGGTTTATTATTAGACACGATTCATGATAAGACATTAGAGCGGTTTCATTTGATTAGCAGGCCTTATTTAATGAGAAAAGACTTGGGTTGTTGCAGTTCAAAAACCATCACAGACAGTTGTACTTGCAATCAATGTACCAATTACATATAAAAGGGTAGCTGATTCATTTTGCTGTTAGAATTTGGTATGATAACTTTGCAAAGGAAAATTTATTAAGATGACAATGGTTTGTAATTTCCTCTCTTGGATGTTGTTGTCTTGTTGTGTCTTTTCTTACTTTTCATGGTCTCCCGTTCATGGTAACAATGTCTCTTTTTGGTAATCCATTATTAGTTACTGAACATCATGTTTACAATGTACCTCGATGCTCTCAATTATTGGTTTTATCTTTAAGGTCAATATGAAATTGGCTTGATCATCCTGTAGTGTTTTTAGTATTTCACTTTTATTGAGTATATATGGCTTAAAATCTTTGAATGTCAAGTTGTCATTTTCAAGTTGCTACTATCCTTCGATTTCTTAACCTTTTTTCTCGCTTATAAATGTGAATGGAAACTAGTGATATTAGAAATGGAGATAGATATATTACACTTCTATTAGTAGTATAAGTTTTCTTCCTTAGCAATGTCTCTATGGTACTAGATATTTTTGTTTTTCGGTGCAATTATTGTTTGAAGTTATTTGACTGCTTATTTTGTTTCATATCTCTGCAGACTTGAGTGTTCAAGCAATCACTAGTTGGTTACTATCGAAAACATTTGGGGTTCAGAATGTGTCAATTGTTGCGGAAGAAGATGTAGAAACTTTCACCAAGGATGATTCAACAGGCTTACTGGAAGCTGTTGTGGATACGGTCAATGAGTCTTTAGCTTTTGCATCCATGTATGGTCTCCAAAGTCCAGACATAACTCTTGGAACATCAGAAGTTCTCGCGGCCATTGGCCGCTGCAGCTCAACGGGAGGTGCTAGTGGAAGGCATTGGGTACTTGACCCTGTTGACGGCACATTGGGATTTGTACGGGGCGATCAGTATGCGGTTGCTCTAGCTTTGATTGAGGATGGAAAAGTTGTTCTTGGAGTTCTTGGGTGTCCCAATTACCCAGTGAAGACAGAATGGCTAAATTATCAGTACCAGTATCATCAAACAACGATATCACAAACATCAACAACTCTTGATGCATGCGGAAAAGGATGTGTGTTGTATGCAAAGAGAGGCAGTGGTGAGGCGTGGTTGCAGTCGTTGATTCCTGAAGATAGGACGTTAGAATGGCCGAATTGTGCTAGGCCTATTCGAGTTTCTTCCGTTGATGATCCGGCATTGGCAACTCTATGCGAACCAGTAGAAAGGGCAAACTCAAACCATTCCTTCACAGCTGGCCTTGCTCACAGTGTAGGACTAAGGTATAATATTTCTCTCTGTTTTTTTCCCGTCAAATGTTCTGCAACTGTACCTATTTCAGACATCTGATTTGCTAAAAGTACATCAAGATAATTAGCAATGCAGACTGCAATGCATTTAAACAGTGTCTTGTTTGAAGATTAGGGATAAACAGCTTAATTAACCACTTATTGATATAAGTGCTTATGCATAAGCTGAAAACAACGTACGAACATTTTCTTAGCTCTTTCTATAAGCTATTTCAGAGAGTCTCACAAATGTTCATGTTAGCAGATAAGCTCAAAGAAGCCTATCAAAACAAGACCCGAGGTAAACAAATAGGGTCCGTACAACTAAAATTATACATATATAATATAATATAATTCCAGGCATTTAATTTTTGTACTTTCGATAGGAACTATACGGACCCTAAAAAAAAAAAAAAAAAACTGGGACGACTTTCATATCTACTGGACATAGGAAGCTATGAAAGATAGAAACCATAGACCAGGCACCTTCCTTTGCTAGGAAATTGTAATCTGTTTTGAGTTCCTAATCTGTATTCTCTGAAATTCCTTGTTTACAATATCTTCCAAAACATAATCTAAGTTTATTACACATATTTTTTACATACATATTTCTCTCTTCCTTTAACACCATTGTTGGAATTGAAATGCTCTACACTCAAAATCTGGTACAGAAAACAGCCCTTACGTGTCCACAGTATGGTAAAGTATGCAGCAATAGCAAGGGGAGATGCCGAGATATTCATGAAATTTGCAAAGTCAGGTTACAAAGAGAAGATATGGGATCATGCTGCCGGTGTTGTGATTGTTGAAGAGGCCGGTGGTGTGGTAACCGATGCCGGAGGCCGACCTCTAGACTTTTCAAAGGGAACGTACTTAGAGGGTCTTGACCGAGGCATAATTGCATGCTCTGGTGTCACATTGCATGAAAAATTGATTGATGCTGTTTATGCTAGCTGGGACTCCTCAAATTTATGAGGCTTTTTTACATATTGCAAAAAAAATTGTATTCAATTTAGCAGCTAATTTTTCAGTATAATTTTTCAGTATAATCATTTAGCAGCTAATTCGTCCATGCGCAAATATGGAATGAAGAAGATTAAGGATATTGAAAGTAGGATGATGAATTATAAAAGGAAGAGCGATTCTATTTATCCAAATCAATCAATTAATACATTAGTTGAGTAAATCATCAAATAAATACGCCTATGATGAGATTGTGAATATTTCGACTACATACTTAACTTTGTTAAAAGTTATTCAACTTTCATTGTTTTGTTAGTGTATGTTTATTGCCATCATTTTATTGGGTGACATGTCTGTTAAATTCCACATTGTTTGACGTACACTATCAATTTGATCCTAAGAGATATATTGTACAACTTACTTCCAATATCATTACTAAAATTACCATTAATTTTCGTAGCTTTTGTAACTTGCCTAAAAAGTACTCCCTCTGTTTCAAAATGAATGTTGTTTAAGGTTGTTACACACATATTAAGAAATGCAATAATGTTGTCTATACTATAGACATGACACTTTTACTAAAATAACCTTGTTAACTATTGGTGCATTTCTGATCATTATAAATTAAAGTAAAATGTGGTACTTTGGAAGTCGTGTGTATAGTAATAATCAAGGGGTACTATTGGAAAAAAGTAATTAATAATGCATTGGAAACTGAAAATGACATGCATTTTAAAACAATTTTTTTTTGCTAAAACGACACTTATTTTGAAACGGAGGAAGTAAAAACTAATAAATTTTTATTTTTATAAGTATATTTGTAAGTGAGTAATTAATGAGATGATTTAAGAGTTAATTGAGTGGTAACTTTTTCATTAAGTGGTAAGAGTTTTGAGGTCTATTATGAATTGAGATAACCTAGCCCAATAGATTGTTGTATTGTTAGCCTGCATTTTCGACAGGCTAAAATTAAATTCACTCAAAAGAGTTGACTTTATGTTTTGAAGAACGGATAATATGTTCGACTTCAGAGAATATGAAGGATTGTTTTTCATTGTGTCGAAGGAATAAACTTTGCAAACTTTGGTGTTAAAAAGGTCACCATTCGACAGAGATTGAAGGTGTCGAGAAGATTGGTTTCAGATAAGGACAAGCAATTGTCACCATCGGGGAATGCTTTTGAAATTCAATTTGAAGAGGTGTTTTTAGGCCGTTAGTGGCAGTTATGGTTTCGAACGTCTATGTATAGGTAGTTTTGTAGTATAAATAACAGTTTCTCATAGGAAAAAAGGGTCGCAATTCAACCATACAGAAAACTTACACTCAAACTATCCGCATTTAGAGAGAAACGAGTTACAAGTCAAAATGTATGAATATGCGTACCAATTTACTTTCAATCAATGCAATTTAAGTTTGTTTCCTTAAATTCCTTTTCAATTTACTTGTTTCATTAAGTATTTTTCACCCTTTTTACTGAAAATAACTTCGACTGATTTAATCTTGTTAAATTCGGAGGTTATCTTCATTGTTTTCAATAAGAACATCAAGAACATTCATCAAATTCTAGAAAATAACAAACACAATATGTCCCAAGATTTACTAGTGGTTGTTTACCAAAAATCACGGTAAACAAATTGGCCTCCCCGGTGGGACCGTTTGTGCTTTTGTTTATTTTATTTTTTTTAAATTTGTTCTTTCAAAACTTTTGATTTGTATTGTGTATGCGCTTGAGAAGTAAGAGACAACTTGTAGAAATTACATGCTCAAATCCTAATGTGCAAAATTCACAAAAAACTTCGCAAGAAATGCCAACTAATGGTGCAAATGCGTCGGAGACAATAGGAGCAACGACTCATATACATTCTTCGTCGTCTACACCTGCGGTGGCTTCGATTGCCGTTGTGGCTAAGTAGTTTAATGTGAATCCTATGGGTCAACTAAGGCAGGGGTTTTTGATCATTAATAACCCAGTAAACCATAGGAATTATCCATATGGTATGCTAGCATCTTATATGGTAGGCCTCTAGACAAACGCGTCTACATTTTTCTGAAAATTTGAATCCTATGATCCCCCCTCCTTTTGGTTCAGCAGTGAGCATTCATGTTCGAAATACTTAACCATCCTTGACCACATCTTCCCTGTTAGCATTAAGGAAACAAATGGAAGAAAGTAACCATGAGATGCTCAATTTGCTAACTCAACACATTAGTACAATGTTTAACCCTTTAATCCAAGATACCAATAATAGTTACCAAGCATTATATATCCAAATGGAGAGAATTGCTAATTTCTTTGGTGCTCCGCCAGCATGAAACACGTAGGCGCATTAGAATCAAAATGCTAGGCCTGTTGAAATCTAGGTAGAAAGGCCTAATAATGGAGTTCCTGCAAATCTAGTGCAACAACCTGTTGTCGAACCACAAGCCCTAAGGGAACCCGAAAGGATCCCAATATTGGTTAACAGGAACCAAGTGTTAACTGGTATTTTCACCAGCCTCATTTAATATGGTCAACATAGTTGACTTTTACTCTTGCAGGAATCGAAGTCTTTTCTTCAATCAAAGGAGTTCGACGATATGTTGGATTTAGTATAAGAAGTCTCAAAGCTTTGAAGTTCGACAAGATACGGAGAAAGAAGCGAAGCTATCGAAGTCAAGCAACTGCCTTTGAAGTGGGAAGATTCGAATTTCAAAAGAGAAGCGGTTTCCTCAAGGGAGAACGTGGGAGACAAGAAGTTGTCTACATGGAGAGAGTTCTGATCGTGGGATTAGTTTCTTTCCATTTATTTCCTATGTATAAATAATAGTTTTCAAGAGGGAAAATGGGTCGCAAATCACCTATTCAGAATTCTAAAACACTTGAAGTACCGACGTGAGAGAAAAGAGTCATAAACAATGTATGTAGAGGATTTTTCGAACCGCCTTTATTTTTAATGCACTTGCATTTGCATTTTTTCTTCTGTTTAAGTTTCTGCAATTTAAACATAATGCACCTTTATCGCTTTTAAAACCTGTCGAAAGACGCTACACGGTTTCGTCCCGTTCGTTAAGCAACCTACAAACTCGATGAATGCACAACAGCAGAATGCACAACAGCAGAATGCACAACATGTCCTAGGATCTCTGGTTTGGTCCTTCTTGTTATTGTCAAAACCAGCCAGTATTTGGTTACCAAAAACACTGGTAAACAGCAAGATGATGATCAAATAGTAATGCAAGCCCAACTAAATAACTTTGAGGGCCGAAATAATATAGCCAATGTGGTCGATGCCCTTTTGGCCCAAAATGGTTTTAATATGGGTTTACATAGGCCTAACTTTGTGTCAGCCTTGTCAGATTATGTCTTACAGACAGAATTGCTTACGGTTTGGAAAATCCTTGAGTTTACAAAGTTTGGTGCGGAAACTAACGAATCCACTGTCGAACGCATTGCCCGTTATTTAACTGAGGCTGGAGATATAGCAAACAATGAGAATTTGAAGATGAAATAATTTCCAAGTTCTTTAACTAAAAATGTGTTCACTTGGTTTACAACTTTACCCCCGTATTCCTTTTTTAGTTGGAATCAATTAGAGAAGGCATTTCATGAACAATTCTACATGGGCAGTCTAAAATTAGTCTGAAAGAATTGTCTAGTGTTCAACGTAAAATGTCTGAATCTATTGATGACTATTTGAATAGATTCCGACTTCTTACGGCTAGATGCTTTACCCAAGTGCCTGAACATGAATTAGTCGAAATGACTGCTGGTGGCTGATGGTCGGATATGGCAAGTGTACCAAATCGTTTACCAAGTAATAAAGTGATAAGTAGAGTATCGTATCCATAGGGATTGTCTTTTTGTCCAAAGAATTCGCGTTACTTATTTTTATAAGTTGACGGTATAAAAGTTAGGTTGCAATATTTATCTGTTTGCAACAGAGCAAGTTTACATGTTTTGGTTGCAGAAAAGTAAGCAGCGGTTATGATTCTTCGAATCCCCTCTATATATACGTTGTTGGATAATAAGTAATAAATATGTCGCGTTTATTTATCTTAGGTAGACTATACAAGTGATGAGGTCGTTGGGACGTTCCTACATAGGTAAGGCACCACCTGACTCAATGGGTTTTAGCCACTGAATACCTACTTAGGTATATCCCTCTGATGGCTAACTGCACCTGTTGATCATGTTGGTCAATATGGCTAATAAGGTAGCGCGCTAGAGGGGGGTGAATATCGCTTTTGAAAAACTTTTCAGAGTTTTAATAAAAATGATTTCAAACAAATTGACTATTTGGAAATACACTTGAGAAATCACAATAATTAGCAAAAGGATAAAGCTATGTGATAATAAGATTCAATGTAGAATTGAGAGATTCACAATACAAATCTTATTACAATCAAAAGTTAATAGTTCTTGAACAATTTGCAAAGCTTAAACAATTTCAAGCCAAACCTAGATGAAAATATAACAAGCTATCAAACAAATTCACAATGCATATGTAATCGATGAATTTGAATAGAACTGAAACCGATTGATCCAAGCTAAGTACTAAAAACAACTTAGATCAACACAAGTTTCTATCCTAACAATTAATCAATTAGCATTTGCAATAATCAAAAGTAAAGAGGATAAGGAAGAGAGATAACACCGATATTTTTATAGTAGTTCGCTCTTTTCGTCCTCGCTAGAGCTACGTCTACTCTTCTTGATGAAGAACACCTTCACCAAGGTCATCCACTTATTGTAACAAAGTTGAATACAAATGTGATTACAAGAGTTCCTTGAAACTAATTCTAAATCTTCATCCCCTATGTAAACACTCCCCCAAACTTCAAATACCCTTTGAATTTGGTGCTCCTTGAATCTTCGAACTCTTGATTACCCGTGCACCCCTTCGATCTCTTCACTCAAGTCCGGAAACGAATACCCTTCGATTGCAAGAACAATTAGAAAGAACCCCCAAACTCTTTGAAGGTGGAATGATATTATTCAATTCACTTTGGAACCATGATTAAGCCCAACCAATTTCCTTGAGAGAACAAACTTACAATCCCTATAAGCACCCTAGCAAATCAATGTGACTCAATGAACAACGTGATTCTAAGAAAAAGTGTTTAATCTTGAAGAATTTATGAACAAAGAGTTTTTGAGACATAGAGAGAATAGTTGCAAATGATTCAATGGTTTGGGTGGTGGGAGAAGGTGAGTTTATATAGTAAGGGAGGGGAAGTGCAAAATTTCGTACAAAAACAACTACATGAATCGATTCACTAAATGTGTGAATCGATTCAGACTAATAAATGACAAAGCTGGGAAGAAGAAAAATGGTATGAAGATTGATACGCATCAAGAGATATTTGAGTCGATTCAAAATCCCCAGGATGGAGATTGATACGATTCAGATCAAAATGAATCGATTCAATGAAAGTCAGAGAGTTTTCATGATACGTTTCAATTTTAAATGACACGATTCAGGAATGAATGGATTCATAGTTTATTTGAGTCGATTCACAAAAGTCAGAGAGTTTGTGTGATACGATTCAGATAATAGTGAATCGATTCATTAGTGCTGAGGCAAACTTTGACAACAAAATTGACAAACATGAAAAGAGACATTGGCCTATAGATCACTAAGGTGCTTTAAACAAGTTCTAAGTCTAAACTACAAAGAAAGAGAAACACTTGAAGGTGAGAAAAACACAAGAAGGGGGGGTTGAATTGTGTTCTCAAAAACTTTTACGTTCCTTACGTTGAAGAACTGTTCTCAGGTTCAGAGTCTGAAGTAATTCAGA
>Ga0315913_1008073_pt1 | contig 12528 bp, 6 predicted proteins | sample MpolsnodulesMG_FD_207736 | JGI IMG/M metagenome (GOLD analysis project Ga0315913, IMG submission 207736) | Medicago polymorpha root nodule microbial communities from Los Angeles, California, United States - small nodules | ecosystem: Host-associated > Plants > Roots > Nodule | place: USA... | reverse complement strand
GGTTCATGTTAACCCGTGCTTCCGGGACACTGGTTAAGGAAACAAATATAGTAATATTTATATTGATAGTTGTGTAATCAATGCATTAAAAGATTAAAAGTATCTTTTTTAATTTAGAATTTCTTCTTTTAGTAATATTCCCATAAAATATTGAGACAGAGTTGGTCATATTGATCTGTGGCAATTTAAGCGGTGTTTGTGAGTGCCTGAGAAAAACGTAATATATGCTTGTGTGACTTAATGAAATCGTAAATAAGAAATTAGTTGAGAACATATAAGAAAAACGTAAAAATAAAATTGAAAGAAAGTAATTATATAAGTTATTGTGGTATAGCTGTCACATGAGAACAAATAAGTGAGTTTTGAGCACTTGTTAAAAAAAAAATATTTGTCGCAAAAGGAAAAAAAATATTGTGAAAGAAAAAAAGCTCAACTACACATTGAATTGTATTTAGAATTTGACTATTTAGTTCTTCACCAAATACAATAAATAAATTGTTTAATAGGGAAGAGAGATGGAGGGAAAATACAACTCCTTATCATTTTTCAAGAAAATGATAATTAATATGATAGTTTTTATTAAAAAAAATGATACATTTAATGCACCTTATCCTATGCAATGTTGTATAGGTTAAAAAAACCCTAAATAATAATAAAGCAGACTAAATATTTTGGTAAGTTTGTCATTTGTCGGCAAATAAGACTGATTACTTCCTTTAAAGTTTCTATTAGTAGAAATATATTCTTAATTGTGTTTTAATTATTTTTAATTTATTAATTTGTTACTAATATTTAATGGTTATTTTGAATATTTCATTCTCTACAAATTCCAATAGCAAGAAGTAAAACTACGTAATGGTTTTCAATATTTTCTTTCAATGGGACGTGTGCTTTCAATGTTGGAAGTGTTGATGTATTGGAAAGGCAAACTACATGATGACGCAGAATGGAAACAAAGGTTGCAAGCGACAAACGTATCAAAATAAGGGTTTCCGGAATCCACCAAAATTGAGAGAAAAGTCTCGAATATTATTAATGAATAAATGTCTGCCTCTTAGGCTGCATAAGTTCTGCTTATATAATGAAATAAATAACAAATCCGTGGGCCGAAATGAAATAATAATAGAAAGTTCTAGAAAAAAAATTAAGATTTGGCTAAAATAAAATTCTATAAAATTACTAAGGAAACCCTCCTGCATCACTGCAAACCGTTTTTTAACCGACAAGTGTATTGAACACGCCCGTATCACTATTAGTGCCACACTCGATTTGTTCCTTTTCTTTCCCAAAGATTTCATTTTTTTCTCTTTATTCATATTCAACCTTCTCTCTTGTCAAATATTTCATTTCAAATCTGAACCCTCTCTCTTTCTCCCCCCGTTCCATTCTCATTTCTTCTCTTGCTTTTCTTTATTGATTATTCTAGGTTTTCTTTGCTTCATATTCTCATATTTATCATAGCATTTGATTTCATTTCTAACTAAAATTTTATTTTTTGGAGAGTAATTGAGGAACAACGTAGTCTGAATGAGCTTTATTAAGGTAAGATTTATATAATAAGAATTTCAGGTAATGATTTTATTGATGCAAATGCAATCACTTTTCAGCTAGCAACGTGTCTCTTCAAGGGAATAATATTGAATTGATTGTTACCAACACGTGCATTGTACTTTTATATTTCTAATTAGTTTGAATCTATTTGCTTAGGGTTTGGTATTAACCATAAGTAATGTGTGTATCAGTTTTCCTTTTGTCAAGTCAAAAATTGCTTTGGATTTGTAGTTTATCCATTTGGATATCTCTTGGCCTCTTAGAGTTCATTATCCTTATTTACAATTTTTTGTCTTTTAAAATTGTTTTGATCTTTTTCAGTTTCCTCATCCCAGTTAATCTTTTATACTTGGATAATGCACAACTCTTGAGAGGTTGTTAAAGGATTTTATTGTTACATTTGTTACTTGGGGATGTTTTCTGCAGGCATCTTCTGGTTGCTCTAGATTTTTTACTAGAATGAATTGCTATAACATGATTTTAGTGTTGTTTTATAAATCGTGTTCTATGTTAGTCTGGTCAATGCACAATTATTGAAAAATATATCTTGAGAATAGACTACTTACTTATTAAGGGGAGAGAAGGAAAATTTCCTTACATTTTTGCATCACTTTATTTTTTTCCATTTCCATTTTGTTTGAAATAGGTTGAAAGGAGGGATCATCTTTATTGAAGAACGCCCTCTCCATTGAAGTTGGATCAATTGATTCAACTACAAGTTATAGAAGAGTGAAGCATCGAAAAAGTGACGATAAAGAAATGAAGAAAATGGAATCCAACATTAATCTAGGGAATAAATATGTGAGAGAGGTTAATTATTTTTAGCAATTACTGTAAGTTTTCTTTTGGAAAAACTTAATGTATGGATCGCCTTACAATTGTTGTAAGTTTTCTCAAAGCCTCTTTAAGATTTCTGCCAAAGCAAAGTTAGACAAATTTAGGCTCTTTCATCACAACCTTTTTGGAAGCTTCTTTCTTTTCAAGTCCATACATATTATGATCGAAATTTGTTTTGCATCTTCATTCAGCTTTTTATATTTTGGCAGAATCTTATTAAAATTTAATGTCTTACATTATCACATTACTTTGGTGGGTTGTGTTTTTATATCTCATGAGTTTTTTAATACCAAATGTGTTAGTAAATGTGCAGGTTGACAGTGAAACTACCCTTGCAAGGTACAATATGAAGTTCAACTGTGTAGCATCATCACATGGGATATTTCTTTTAGTTTATATAACATAATAAAAAATGTATTTATTTTAGTTTATAGCAGTCTGTTGAGGGATATGCTAATTATTTGGAATATCAACTTCATTGTACTTTTGGTTTCCATTTGATTGCGACAATACTTTGATTCAATCTAATTTGCTCATACTATGAAGTGTGCATGCAAATTGCAATGCTCATTTTCTTCATAATGTTGATGATTGTTGATTAGGTTGAAGAAAGTGGTCATGTTGAAAAAAGTTGTAGATACTCATGTTACGTTGTCTTATATATTTGTAAAAGTTATTCAAATAGGTGTAAGCAACACTTATTTTTTAATAGAAACACATTGTTGCACTTTATTATTGTTAAACGTCTTCAACGCATTCCGTAATGTCCGAGGCTTAAACCTCGGCACACCACAAAAAAAAAAAAGCGTCTTCAACGCATGTATTTTGTTTTGATTATTGTTTCACCTCTTTTATTCTGATTATTTGTTAAAAAGTAGTTCATTCCCCTCTATCCTAGTAAATATTTCTTTTTTTAGGGGAATCAAGCTGGTTCTTTTGAATTTGTCAATTTAGTTCAAAAAAATGTTTTATTTAGACTAATGTAAATTGACTATATAATTTCAAAATTAATAATCATTCTTAAATTTCGTTAGTTCAAGAACCTTAGAGCATCTATAATGGAGAAATTTATTTTTGGGTATCTACATGGGTCTCACGTGTATACTTTACACTTTTATAACTTTTTAATAGTAGTACATAATAAACACTCAATCCCTCCAACTCAGCATCTCACACAATTTTTTTAAACGGACTCGTTAATCAACTATCAATAACTTTATATTATTACATTTAATTTGTTAATATTAAAAATTTGTCGACTCCACTTAAGATTGAAGATCTTGTTTGAGACATCATGTCTCGTAGGAACCAAAAATTATTTAACCCCAATGAGTATACATCAGATGTACTAAATCTTAAAATTTAAGTCCCTCGTTGAGGATGGTCTTATTGACAATATTTTTCTATGACTTTTGGAACTAAATTCATGACTCTTGCATATTATCCTCTAAAGACGAGATCTAATGTTATTGGGATGGATAAGTAATATATTCGTTACTTACTGTTATGAATATTATAAGTAGAGTTCCGATTAACTATTAAGTTATTTGACCATATCAGCGCAAGTCAAACCATTAGATAGGACTTTTTTCTATTTTCATTGGAATGTATACAAAAAAACAGGAGATTAAAGTGTTTTTTCTTTTCAGGGAAGGGAGAATAAAGTAATATGATTAATAATGGTGTACATTTTATCGAAAAAATATAATGATAAGCCGTGACACTGGTAAGTTAGGAAAGGGACTAAACCACAATCTTTTTGGTTTGTTGATTTTGGTAAGCAATGACAGTCTAATCAAGTTGAATTGAAGGAATAACATCTAGAGTTTGCTATGTTTGTTTTGTGATATTTATGGATTATTTATCAAGAATATGTTGGCATAAATATTCGAGCAACCCAACGCTAGTCGTTTTTATTGCGACCATCTTGAGTTGCCTTCATTGCAGCCTTAGATCTGATAGGTGTGAAGGGATGTGCTGAGATCGCCCATCAATTATATATATGGTTGAAGTAGTCCTTAATAGGCTTGGGTGGTTCTCACCCGTTGTGCTAGCTTTTTGAAGTAGTCCTAATTCCAAGTTTGTTTATAGATAATTCTTGGCATTCTCTTTATATAAGATGATTTGATTGTTTATAATGTCGGCTGACTATCTTTCTGTTGTTTTCTGTGTGCCCAGAGACTAATTTATTCTTTGAATAGCAAATGGAATTTCCCAACCATATAGTAGAGATCACATCAAGTAGAAGAGATCACATCATATATAAGCCAAAAGATTATTCAAGTAATTGAATTTAACCATCAATAGTCTGCTCTTTAAATTTATCTTTCCAGAATAATGTTGCTGTTTGGTATAAGTTTTTCATCTGCTTGTATTGTTCATGGAATAAGTTACATGTTTATAAGATGGAGTCTTTGGATGATGATAACGATCTGACATCCTTGTATGGTACCCCTCAGTGCAGAAAATTTGGTGAATTGAAGGTTAGTATGATCAATCTGGCGGAGTATTTGGATTCAGTTAGTTTATAGCTAATTTCATAATTTCTATTAATAGGAGGTGATCTGCTTCTTAATTGTGACATTTGAGTTTATCTCTTTCTGTTCCTCTGGGTGTCCCGAGTCAGTGTTGCGTGTTGCAGTGATCATAGTAGTATAAAGCAAACTACTGCTACAACAGGATGCCTAGCAGCCAAAGAGGGAACATCGTTGTCCAAAAATAGTAAGTATCAAAACAGCCGGAAAATATATCTTTTTCTGGAATTTAATTGCATGCTATCTGAAAATGTTATCAAATGGTTAACTGACACTCAATTTGACTTGGCAGCATCAAACATTTGTGCTAGAAATAGCAGCGCTTTAACGGAAAATGACAGTAATGAATCTGAATAATTATGATAAGGATTTAATGTTGATACACATGAAATATTTTACATTATCATCCATTCATGTGTTTATGCATCATTAAAAGTGTTTGACTATGAATTTGCCTTTAAGAAATATGTTAGCGATGTGCTCATGTGTAGAGTCAACACATACTTGGATCAATATATATATATAACATTGACTGTGGATCAAAATGAAAACTCTTGTTATATCTGTATCAATACATAATATGATATATGTGCTTTTTACATGAACTGATTATCTTTTGAACATAAATCTGTAATCATCTTATAATTTAATTTAGCTTATGTTTCATGTTTGCCAGGTACAACCCTAACTAGATACGATCATACTTAGACTTGTATATCATCGGGGTTTTTTGTGTCCAGGGTCTGGTGACGGACAAGGTTAGTCCGCCCCATGAATAGCCCTGTGAAGCTTTCCAGAATCCAGACTCATTTTGGTACAAATAAATACACATAAGAAAAAATAGCATAATAATATAACGTAGGCACCTTAATCCGTAGTTGGAAAGATGATGTAGGCAGCAAAATGAGAAATCTCAAAATGATCACTGATGCAAAGATAACATCAGAAGGTGTCAATACGTGAAGATACCCTGTAAGTTCCACCCGGTATATGTTGATCCCTCTTTAGCGAAAGTTGTATTTGGCTTTAATTGAAACTTACATGCTTATATTCAGGTTAAAAGAACAAGACGAAAATTATAAATATCATGCAGTGTTCCCACCTTCAATTGCTAAATATCATGTGATTATCTGTTCCATTCAGTGGTTTCCTTACTCTTCCTCGGAGCAGTTGCCTTATGCATAACTTCTGACTAGTGAAACGATTGGATCAGCAACCTTGCAAAGTTCTGTAAATTGTAGCAGCTTGCAGGATAAAGACATCTTAAAAAATAGTTACTCTAGGTTATATATCAAATGTATTTAAATGCAGCAGTTTCTCAATTGCTAACCAAACATATACATCTTTTTATCAAATACTTGAAGTGACTCGGTGATCAGATCACAATCTTCTTTCTGCATTGTATTAAAATCAGGAATTTGTTTTCCTCATTTTTTTCAACCCGTTATAGGAACTGACCTGTCATCTGCTGTAGCAGAACTAATACAAGCTAGTACTTATTTTTACATTAACACCCACTCTTGATAATAGAAAATACCTGCAGGACTTATAATTTTGTAGCATGCCTAAGACCATATCTTTGAAGCAATCATTAACTGATTGGCATAAAAGATGTCAGAATAAAATTACAAAATATATGTATATATGAATGAATTTCCTGAAAATTTATTATGTCATTGTCAATAACTGGTTGCTTGTTAACCACTCTTTATATATCGTTAACCAATTGAGTGATTAGTTACTCCAAAACTGAAAATTTTCCTGCTTAAGAATAATAAACAACATAAACGGCTAATATGTCAGTATGTGGTTGCTCCCTAACCACTCTTTATATCTGAGAATAATTAATCAATTGAGTGATTAATTATTCTATGAAAATAACTTGAAAAGAAAAATTACCATATTTATCTTTTTAAGTGTCAAAGAAAATAACAAAGTAAATTTTTTGTGTAGTTTGATAAATTGGAAGAGAAAGATATGCAGAAAGAAAAATAGTATTTCCCTCTCTTTGTTATGAGTATTATAGGGCAAATATTGTACCAGTTGCTTTACAACTGCACTTGTTTAAAATCCAGTACAAATGCTGAAAAGACCAATGCCTACTATTCCAGAGCCAACAGCCCCTACCATCTGACACGGTAAAATATGTGTCGACCTAAAGTACTTACTGTACAGTAATATAAGTTAGCAGTGCAGTAAACAATCATCAACGCGACAGAGAAGGAAAAATATAAAAAACTATTTTACATTAATATAGACGATCACACTATACCAATCAAAGAAAACATCTTTGCCGATGGGGCATTAGTTGAAAGTGCAGCTAGCGAGTACCAAACCACAAGGATCAAACATATAAAAGTAGCCACCATATACGACTGAGAGAAGGTCACATATTGAATAGCAAGAAACCAATCCCAAACCATAATTAAGTGTGTTGCCACATAATCTCCACAGAGGAAGGAGCTGGAAATTACTGAATTCCTCTCGACTCAAGCAAGCACCTTCAAAAATTGCTGCCAGAGAAGGCCCTTGGAATTCGCCTGTATGAATAAATCATGCCATGTTAAGAGCAATTAAGAACAGTTATAAAAAACAGTTAAACACAGCATGTCATTTCACAACAAATAAACAGCACACAAGCTTAAGCTTTGAAGTACCCTTCCTGCAAAATAGTTCTGCGCCACCACTTTGGCATACAATGATGTTTGGAAAAATTATGCAAGTAAAAGGGCAGCTGCGGGCATGAGTGAGAAAGGTACAAGAGAAAGCTGTTTCGATAACTAGAACCCGTGGCCACCAAGTCATAAGGCAACAAGATAACCACTGAATGAAAAAGGTAAGGAATAAACTTAGAACCCTTGATGAAGGCATACCCCACCAGAGAGGTTAAGTCTTTTATGGCCACATAAGTACTTATTGTTCAAGCAGCTAAGCTCACTAGGCAAGCATTTGATTGACCTCACAGGGAGATTCCCCCTTCTCAACCAAAAAAATAATTGAAATGCTTCAATATTACCTGTTTAATTTCCTTTTGAATAAAAATAATCTCAAATTTACTGTCTCCTCAACAATGGTGTTCTTTCTATTAAGGTCATTCATTGCATTGGTCCAATTCTGCCTTTGTGTTTTCTTATAAGGCCTGTGCCTTTTCTCAGATCATAGAGCCAAACACACTGTCATGACTCCACAAAATCTTCCCTTGCTTAACTTGAGCTTCTCATTTACCACATCATCTGTTGAATGAATTTACTCTTAAAAGAAATTTGGCAAGTTCATTAAAAATATTAAAAAGAAATAAATTTTAGAAAGAAAAAAAATCTTGCCTAAATTGTGCTGAAGAGACTGGCAAGGATGTTCCCTCTCTTATCATAAATTAGGTGTAATTTCTTGGCATTGCAGCAATCTTCCAAGTCGAAGGTAAAATAACAAAAATTCACTTTTTCCATACAAAGCCAAAAGTTCCTTTATTTTTTGTAGTCCATGCATGGCAGATCTTTAGTCATATGTTCACGGACTAAAGAGAGGCAGCGAACTGACTGTACTCCCAGCCTTTCAGCCAAATCATTGCTGATACTTGGATGCACGAAATGTCTCCCAACAAGAGAAATGTTTTCCATCCATGGTGCATTGTTGTATACAAGATCTCCTGCAGACATCAGAACTCCAAAAGCATCAGGAATCAACAAGGGACTGTCAAAAGCATCAAAATGTGGCTTCTCCAGGAAACATTCTTGTATAGCTTCAAGAACACAGCAGACAAAATTTAACTGATCAATTGAAAGTGGAACTCCATGCACATCATTCTGCAACTTTTGTAGTACATGAAGATAATCCGAAATACCAAAACTCAATTTGATTCCCAACTTTATCATCAAATCATTATACTCTGACAGCTCAGATGGAACCGCATATAAATAGGGAGTAAATTTTACTGGTGAATCAAATGCAAGTGCATTTGGTGATACAAAATCATCACCAATATCCAGACCCATGAAACACCATCTAACCATTGCTTTCAGTTCAGTTAAGTCATCAATATTAATATATTCTTGCAATTGGGAATAAAGGCGAGGTATTTCCTTTTGCAACTGAGCATCAAAATCAGGATCCAGTAATTAATGTGTTTTCATCTGCTTAAAGGACTTAGATACCTCAATTAATTGTGTTGATAAAACACTTACACTTGGGCAATCCGTCCACCCAAGTTTTGTTTGTAGATATGTCTTGTCACTTTCATCATCTAATATGAGCATTGAAGAAGATACCATCCACATCTGTGATTTAGGCCTCACAATTGCGGGGATGCTACTTAGTTATTGGATTGTGACCAAGGAAGTCCCCTAACAGGTGTATCAAAAATAACTGAACACCAAGAGATTAGCTTCAATTCATTCCAAAATTCTTCTTCTGGCATGTCAAGAATACAGCTGCTGAATGCTGAATCAGTATCATTTGTTTCATCTTCACAAACGCCATCACATTGAACAGCATCATCGATCATGTTGCTGCTTCGCACAGCCATGCTGCTCTGCTCCACTTATCACCATTCTTTCTTTCTCCTTTATTTGAGAGCTTAAGTGATAATGTACCTAAAATACCCAATAACTCTCTACCATGCTTGGAGGCTTCAGTGTCCCCGGAATCATGCAACAAGCTGACTGATCTAGCACAATCAAGCAAACCGGAAAATCCCATAGTTGTCCTAAGTCCAAGGTTAACTAAAGTATCAAAAATTCTGGATCTAAAAATTTGTCAGAGGGGAAAAAAGCATCCCCATACACCATCTTTTTAAGCCGAGGATCATAAAGCGTCTGCAATAACATTTTAAGTCAGCAACCCAAACGTCAGCTTCTAAGCAATGTAATTGCGTAATCAAGAAGCTTAATCCTTTTAAGGATACATATCAATGGATGATATCACGAACCAGAAATTCAATGTTTACATTTACACAAATTACTTTGAATAAATTACAGATATCATGATATCTAACTGCAGCACGATCTGTTTTGGTTTGGTCAAACTTCAATATGAGTACAAACAATATATTGTTGTTAAAGCATGACAATTTCCAATCAAATTCACTATTCAGGTTGCAGGTTAGACACTGTTAGTATAAGAAAAATTCTTATAATACATTCCATGTTATATTAGAGTAACTTAAGTTATTTCCTAGGATATTGTTTCTCAGGATTAGATTTTACAGTACTTATTATAGTTATTCTTATGATTTTTTTATATTTCCTATTTATCTATTAGAAAAAAGAAACTACTCATGGAACATAAATATGTAGTGACAACATAAAATATTCCTGAAATAGTTAATAATTGAAATAATAAATTGTTATATCAATTATTAAATTCTAAATTTTTTAGGGGTATTAAATACTAATTGATATGTATTTACTTTTTTTTATTTTTGAAAGAATTGATATTTATTTACTTATTCTAATTGGAAACGGGCCGTGATGGGTTGAACTTAAACCCGTCGAGAGTTGGATCATATAGTTTAGAACATATATATATAGAGAAGTAACTGCTTCTCAACCTTAATTCTTCACAGCCGTGTCTTGTCGTGTGCTGGTCTCCTATTCATCTCTTTCAATTCTCCTAGAATTTAAAGGTACACACTATCTTGATATGATCTATCTATTACCATGTACATATGCTTTAATCTGTATTTATATCTATAATTCATGGCGAACTGTTAAAATTTCTAAATATTTTAATTCTCGACTCTTAAATATTTGAATTGTGAGTGTATGTATATGAACTTGATTGGCTTACGGTTTTATTTTATCTAAAGTTTTGAGATACAACTTGCTGCGTTTTCTTGTTTAGCATAAAACCCCAGATCCACTTAAATAACTTAATGATTCTCAAAATTATCAAAGGGGTTCTCTTAATCGAAGAATTACAAACAAAAGTCCTATGAAATCGTACAAACTCGAAGTCTATAGAGGAAGAGATTAAATCGAGTCGTTCGCGGGTAGAACACTATTATCATAAACATTATTGATATGTATAATTATAATCTCATCTATCGTGGATATAAATTGTTTATGCATGATATTATTTTTATCATATTCTTTTAAACATAAATATTATTGATATGTATAATTATAATCTCACCTATTGTGGATATAATTTGCAATTTTTTTGAAATAGATTAATATTATATCGGTAACAATCATAGCCAGGACTTTTGGTAATAGTAACATATATTTATGACAAATTTATTACTTCAAACACTTTTTTTAATACCCGCGACTTTTGTAAATTATTCCTATAAAAAATGACGGAGGGAGTGTGTGTATATATATTCCTTCAACAAAAAAATTATATATATATAATAATAATAATATTGTGCTAGCTTGTAATCAAAATCTAAACATCGAAAACTGATAAAGTGAATCTTAATGTTTTCAGAGCAAAAAGAATGCATAAGAGTCTAGGGGAAGATTTGGAGATACAAATACTAGTGAGGCTTCCAGCAAAATCATTGATGCGTTTCAAATGTGTACGACAATCGTGGAATGTTCTCATCAAGTCTCCCTATTTCGTTAAGAGGCACATGCAGATGGGCATGCAGTCTGAGGACCGTCGCCTCATGATCTTTCCATCTTGCATATTTGAAGAAAGAAACCAAGTCATAATGACTCTCTCCGTACATGACAACCCAACACTAAATCCAAGTCCAACAGGAGATATGCTTATCAAAATGCCATATACAGTATATTCATATGGTCATTGCAATGGTGTTTTCTGTTTGCAGGAATGTGACGATTTAATTTTGTGGAACCCAACCACTAGGGAGTTCCAACTTCTTCCCCAACCTTCTTATGAAATTGTCTTAGATGTTAATGATGAAGCATTTATTGGTTTTGGTGCTGATCCCAACACCAATGAATTCAAAGTCGTCAAACTCAGTATCCATCGTCCTATACGTTGGCGTCGGTCTATTTCTTTTTCACTTGCTGAACTTTATAATCATAGCACTAAATCATGGACCCTTATCCCTTTACCCGTCCCTCCTTCAGAAACTATCCTATATCACAGTGATAGACGTTTTAACACATATAATACTCTTGTTAATGGTGTTTATCATTGGCTTGTAGGCCCCAACCATGATGATCACGATTTTAACATCCTCTGCTTTGACTTCCACACGAATCAGTTTCAACTACTCGAGTCTCCAGTACGATATAGTCCTTTAGATCATGATATCGCGGAGATTAACGGTTCCCTTGCATATGTTTGTAAATTTTTGGGTCGTTTTGATCCAATTAATGAGATTAGAATTTGGGTTAAAGATCAACAAGGTTGGGTCAAGAAATACAACCTTAATGTCTCACTTGATCGCTGTCTTGATATTCAATGTGTTCTTTCGAAGGGGAAGGATGATGTTCAAGTCCTTGATAGAAAGTCTCGACAAGATCTGATGAAGATATACGATAAAGATTGCAACGTGCTTCACCAATTTCAATGTTATCTAACGACTAAATTGTGGATTCATGAGTATGTGCAAAGTATAGTTCCCTTGTCAACGTAATTACGACACAAAGCGGGACATGATTTTAGTTTTTTTTTTTTTTTTTTTTTTTTTTTT
>Ga0315913_1008069_pt1 | contig 12530 bp, 6 predicted proteins | sample MpolsnodulesMG_FD_207736 | JGI IMG/M metagenome (GOLD analysis project Ga0315913, IMG submission 207736) | Medicago polymorpha root nodule microbial communities from Los Angeles, California, United States - small nodules | ecosystem: Host-associated > Plants > Roots > Nodule | place: USA... | reverse complement strand
GTAATACATATTCTGTCACTCCTTAGTCTAGACCATAGATGAAAATGATACCCAATTTGTTAACTTAAGTACAAGTGGCTGATTCCAGTCTAGTAATTAGTCTATGGCTATGCTCCAACTTTTCACATAAAAAGTACCACATGGTAGTTAAGTGTTGTACACACGAGACTAGCACCCCCAAATTACAGGCCCATATAAAAAAAAAGGGCAACCCGGCCTAAAGCTCCCGCATACGCGGGGTCTGGGAAGGGTTCCCACCTTTTTGGTGTATTGTACGCAGCCCTACCCTGTTTTTCCATATACTAACGTATATTCTTACTACAGATATTACAGTGTAAATATCATCACCAAACAAAAAATGCATTTTTGCATGTATCCCAAAGCACAATAAAGAGCTCTACCAGACCTAAAACTGTTAACTCCCAGTCCATAAAGAAGCAACCAAAATGACAATGTGTTAAACAGAAAAAGTGAAAATGTGAGATACATGTTAATATTATTTGCAGTTTACACCTCACCTGGCTCTCAAGTACTGGAAGTATGACCAAAAGAGGTACAACAGCTATGTCCTGGAGATAACAAGCAGTAGAAAAAGGACAAAATTAATTCAACCAGAGCTTTTGTTTACCAACACCAAACTTGTCAATGTTAATGAGGCATATCAGAAGATATCAGCAGGTAACCTAAATTATCAATGATTTAGAGCAACATTTTTTGTGATAATAAAATTACATGGAAGATGAAGACGGTGTAACGTAACCAAACAAGGGTATAAGACAAAAACCTGCAAAAGAAGTATCCCAAGGGTTGCTGAACCAAGCCTTGTAGGAAGCTCGCCTTTCTCTGCAAGAAGCTACAAGCATACAAACGTTTGATAAATTGCATTGTCCATGTTAAGTGTCACATCACAATGGTTTCATGCATGCAGAATGCCTAAAAACCAATAATGTATAACATGCTTATAACATTATTTCCATTGTAATTTCTCAGTTAACATAGCAAAAAGAAATAGCATATGAAAGAACAACATTGGATAACAAGTGTACAACTGTAGAATTAGTAACATACATCACAAGGTACTACAGATACATCAACATCATGACTTTTGTACTAACAAAGTACAGGACTTGCCTAGCTTATTTCCAATTTCAAATGTATTCGAAATCACAAATACCTGTAGAACAAATGCAGAGGATGACAGAGAGAGAGCAGCCCCAATCACTACAGCTTCATCGACACTCCTGATGTTCACCTATAAATATCTCAAAATAAATTAAAGGTTAAAGCAAGAAGCCTCTTCTAGTTTCCTCGATAACACACATTTTCATATCAAGCTATAATTAATTATCTATGTTATCAAAAGTCGTCTTGAAAGAGCTGTTAGGTGTAGGTCTACAGTCAGGTTTTTAAGAATGATCCTTATGCAAAACCCATTTAAGAGGAGACAAAGCATGGGCACTTGAGTTGAAATTATACTTTAGTTAGAAGAATAGGGACATTATGGATTGAACACTATATCCTATAAGGTGCAGTCGGCTACATGAATTAGGCAATGTCATTAGGCTCTATCAAACACCACTTTGAACAGTAGATTTCGTTGTTGACTTAGGCAGAAAGGATGATGTAGCATCTTGTCAACTAGGACCTTGTAAAATGTCTAGGAAGTCGGAACCATGTTGCCTATAATGGATGAAGTTTTAGAGACACTTCTGGTCTTTAAAGACAGCTAAACCAGATTAATTAAGTAAAGTGGCTTAAGGTCAGGGTGACTTGTAGCTTGGTGCAAGTTTGCAGAACCATCAAATCAGCTATATCCCAAGAAGACCATAAAATCAACAACAGAAATATACCTCATTTACACACACAAAAAAAAAAAAACTTATTTGAAGTGTCTGTATCTGCATGTGCGTGTTCTGTTACTTCTGTATGTCTCTTACCAGAATGGCTGTAGCTTACAATAATGACAAAAATACAAACAAGAAACAAAAAATGCATAGACATAGGTCTTACCAGATCAGACCTTGAGTGGAAAAGGAATTCCAAAATCTTTGTTCCAACAGCTCCATTTGGTGGAAGCTCAAAAGCCGTGAATGCTAAAGTAGATAGTAGAACCTTCAAAAATGTTAAAATGATAATTAAAATAAGAAATATGGACAATACAGATCAAAATTAAATAAGAAATTAGTGTTTTCACTTAGAAGTTGAAGAGAAATTATAAATAATGAATGACTAAGTATAACAAATCAATAACAAACATCTATGTTAAACAATGAGTAAATTGAGTGGAATGGCTTAAAAAATTCGCTTTACATGTCCACTGTCACTGCCAAAGCATCATACCTGTGTCAGTCCCATTCCAAAGGCATATTTTGCAAGAGCCTTCAGACGTGCTAGGGAAAGTTCTAAACCCATCTCAAACAGCTGAAAAGAAATAAGCATTATTTCAGAATAATTATGTACCGTTTATTTCAGAACTATTACAGAGGATTATCATTTATCACCATGACAGGAATATAGGTTATTCATGCTTTTTGATCATTATAAGAAGTTCTTCTAAAACCTCTGGTCATATTTTAATGTGCATGTTTGCTACCTTGTCTCGGAACGTATGAGAACATAACAGAAAATGTGCTACATCTAAGTTCCAAAATCCAAGTTTAGGTTCAAACAATGCTGCTATTGAAATTATATAAAGTAAAATGGGTCAATCACTGAGATTTGGGACCTATGCAGAAAAAAAAAATAAACAATACAGATAGAAGTTGAACTTACATGCATAAATACAAAAAAAAAATGATAAGAATTCATTTTGAAAATTAGAGTTTGCAACACCAGAGTTCCAGAGAGAAAAACTCGGCGGAGATGTCTTCTTTGATTATGGTATATATAAAACACACTAAAACATTTAGTGTACTTTATCAGGAACCTGGTGAAAGGAAATAATTTAAAACCTGACTATAATCTCCTTCTAAACTTTCTTTAAAAACTAATAAAACAAGAAACACTAAGTAAAATGACAATCACAGGATATTGATATCGGTGTGGACTACCGGTTTTTTTTTGTTTTTGAAATAGAGCAATAACATGCTAAAATATGTTTGCATATATCACAGTTCCAATGATACATTTGAGGGTGACAAACTAATGCTAAAAATATATATGAAGTTAAAGAAGAAAATTAACAAGAGTAGCAGCGTCACCTGACTGAGATTTATCTTACCAAGAAAAGGATCCCCCATTCAGACAAAACTTTAACATCTTCAAGGTTCCTAATTAAACCAAACTGATTTAGCACCACTCCAGCACAGAAGAAACCAAGTATCTGAAAACAATAACCATTATATTTATTAAGGCAATAAATTATGGATTCTTTTTACATCATCTAATGCCTGTGTTTGTTTGATTAACTTAAAAAATGCATTAATCCATACTAATAAAGAGTATTACATAATAATGATTATTGAGAAATGAGATTATGACAAAGCCATCAAGAAATTCTTACAGGACTGGCTTTAATTAATTTGAATGAGGGGACAATAAAGACAGTGACGGCCAAAAAGGTAAGGGTATCCAGTCCTAAATCATTGATGACTTCAACGGCACTAGCAACATCATATGTAACATTTGTTTGTAACCGATCCCACCGTAGTGGCCTATGCTTGGAGAAATAGGATAAATTCCAACCAGAAAATGAAGGAGCATCCAGAGGCCTTCTTCTAGTGAATTTTTCTGATGCAGCAGTACTTTGACATTGAAACGGAACGTGCTTGTCAACTGAATAATGCGTTAACATAGAACTTGTACGAATCCGCAAAACAGCACGAGAATAACCGGGACTTTTTTGTTTGGTCAGGTCATATCCCTGCAGAGTATATTCAGAACAAGCAATCAACAATACAATTTTAAGAGAGGGAAACCAATAAAATGTTTCACTAAAACTAATAATTTTAACACTTTAAAAAAAAAAAAAATCTACAAATAGAGTACAATTTGTTGACACCGTACAAACCAAACATTTGTGTTACTTTTTAGTCAAAAAACAATTGTGTTATTTTGATACACTATTTGTTGACACCGTAGAAACATCATACGTGTGCTACAATTTACAATTAGACATGAACTTTATTACATGGCTAACACAATTGAGATACATAAGTATTTACAATTAGCATATGGTTGATGAATATCATGTATATTTGAAGACAAATATTTTTTTACACAACCTTGTTCATTCCTTCTTTACATAGATAATATAGTTCAAATATGAGATTAATTCCGTTTACACCACCTTATTTTACTCCTTAACTGTCAGTCCACTACACGTAATTAATCACATATTTGAACTATATTAACCATTTAATCAAGAAACAAATGCGTCAAAAAGTTATTGTGTTCAAATATCATATGGTAAATATAATTAACCATGTATTGGAACTGCGTTAAAATAACACTTCTGGAATATGAATATGCACAGGAGTGAGCAGCAACATATTTAAAGTTTTGTTGAATTTCCAATTTTGTTTATATATATGATAATAAAGAATACGGATTGAAGTTACCTTGATGGTTTGGGAAGAAGCTAGTAAAGATTCCAACATAGTGGCAGTGGGAGTGGCAGTGGTTAATTAGAAAGTAACAAAACCGAAGTTCATTTGCATTTGTTTGTTCAAAATTGTATTGAGAGATAAAAATAGCCACACACAAAAGAAGAAGAAGAAGAAGAAGAAGAAGAAAATAGCTTAGAAGTATTAGTGGATACTTGAAAATAATGGAGGAGGAGAAAGATACACGTAGACTTGGGAAGAAGAGAGGTGAAATATAGAAGAAAACAAAAGGCTTGTAGAAAGGATTTGGATATGGTGTTGGAATCTTACGTGAATAAAAATATGAATTGTGTGTCTGTGAATTGTTGCCATCTCAGCAATTCAATATTTGCGTCTACTGATGTGGAAGTTGTGGATCACAAATATTTATCAGATTTTTCATGTTGGAGAGACAAATACGTGGTTTACCATGTGGCAATTGCTTTTTCTATTTAGCATAATTTCATTTATTCTTAGTGTCATTCAGAAAATAGAAAATAAATAGTATATGATTCCCTCAAAAACAAAAATATACTCTCATTTTTATAAAAAAAAATAACAAATATAGTTAAGTTTTTGGTCAATAGGGCTAAAATTCACCTTTTTAAAAATATAAAGTAAAATCATTTAAAAAAGAAGAAGATAAAGGACCAAAACAAATTTTTGGTAAAAGATATAAGACTTAAAAATATATTTAAACCAAAAGTCTTATTTTATGTCAAAAAAATAAAACATAACACTTGTTATATTTTAAGGAAGTAGATTGACGAAAATACTATTACGACAATTTTATTTCTACAAGAAAGGTTTGATTAAGAACTTTCTTTTGGTAAAACTACAGTATATTTAAAGATCTCACTTAATCTTGGACCGGCTTCGAAAGTCAGGGGTCAGGGGATGAAATGTTGATGAAGATAATCAATAATCGAGATGAAATGAAACAACATTCATTTCAAATATGCAAATTAATCATAATCCAAAGGGAAACCGATGGTGTGCATGTGCAATCAATGCATAAAATTTCCATGCCCCTAATTAAACAACAGTGGATACTTCATACTTCATGTCTTTAACATAGTTTTTTTTATTATTAAAAACAGCTTAATAGGTTCAAACACAATTACACTCTATGGCATCGAACTTCTTCATACCAAAACAGTCTCAGGAACAATACAGGCACTTGTGAACATAATACAGGCCCCCAGGAGAGGATGGAAATAAATGAACATCTGGTTTAACATTTATTTAAGCTGCATAATTTAGGTACCACTCTATAAGCCACAGTCCCAATTTCAGTACTGTTATAGTTCTTTATGGACCATGAGCATCATATGATGTATCCACAGAGTGGACTTCATTGTAAATAACTAGGAATTGGCTGGCGCAAATTTTAGTGAAATGCTATTGACACAGTGGCGTTCGTTCGTGGGTGTCGGAAATCCTTCACCTTTAAATACATGACCGAGGTGTCCCCCACAAGCAGCACATGTTATTTCTATCCTCATTCCATCTGGGTCCGGCTGGTGGTGAAACACATAAATTTTATCAGGTTTATAAAGACTTATTGCTGATGCAGTAATAGTAATATGCAAAAATAGTAAAGAAAAGGCAGCATAAGAACAAATAAACTCACGTGGCGGTTTATGGCTCCAGGAACACCCTCATAGAAGGCTGGCCAGCCACAACCGGAATTGAATTTTGTCGTTGACTTGTAGAGTGGAGTCCCGCAACCTGCACAACTGTAGACTCCCTCCCCAAAAAACTTGTCATATTCTCCTGATCCAGCGTACCTTGATAATAATACCAAAACATTTTCTTGTTAACAGAAAAGGAAATCTCAATTTGAGTCTATATATCATCAGCTGTTATTTGTTCGAGTTGACAGAAAAGTATTGGTACAAACAATTATATTTAGTGTGAAAGAGAGTGAAATATATTAAACTCAAACAGTTCAGGTAAAATTTTCATCAACACAGTAGATAATAGATATTACAAAATCCAAAAAGATATAACATGTGAAACATGGACTGCAGGTTTTTGTCTAATCAATTTCCTAAGATTACCAATTTAATATGACAAAATCATCATCCAGACTACACATTTAACACTTGACTTTCTCTCGATATTTCCTCCAAAAAAAAAATATAAACAAATATACATTTATATGTAATTATATATGATAATGGGTATTTTTTTTATAGAATATCGAAGTTAAAAACTCTTCAAATATTGAGATATTAAAATTTCATTGCAAGACCACCTCAAGTAATATAAAATGCTATCTTCTCCCATTAATATTATCATGTTAGAAGATTTAGTAGTTACTCCAATAACACCATTGCCCCAAAAACCATACTCCAACAAATTAATTGCATGCTGACAAAACTATGCAAGAGATCTTTATGTTCTTTTGACAGCATCTTCTCTTGACACCTGCTAAACTTCTACTGCATCACTCCTCCCTTCTCTAACCATTTACTGCAAAACTTTCCTCGTCTCTAATTTCCAAAACATCTCCTTAACCACCAAAAGCCTACAACATTGCTGCTCCTCCAATTTAATCTCCTCTGCTTCTCTTCCCTGCCACATGCCTATGATAATATCACACAAACAACAAAGAACCAAAATCATATGAAGCCCTTATATCTCCATATGTTAATCCTCTATATCCTTTTCCATTTAAAGGGCATGAGTACAACAAATGCTGAAACTGTGACCTTTCAAAGAGCATGAGTAAAATGATATCATGTTTCAAAATGTTATATAAATGTGTTAGTTGTAGTATTGTATGAAAATCACATATGCTCAACTATGCGGTGCTCTAAATAATGTGATACAGAAAATGGTGAAGATTTTATTCCCTAATTCGCATCTCTGATAAGTTTTTAATAACTAAAGACGAACACCGCAGACTTAAATGTTATAATATGATGTTAAAGTTATATTGATTCATCAAAGACATGCACCGACCCCATTTACTTCAAAAAAACTAACTGATTAATTCTTATAGTTGTAAATCAGTAAAAGTTGTGCCTTAATTCAACATAGAGCTACAAAAGTAGAGGATGAAAGACAACACACCCCAGTTACATTTCAAGCATGATACAGATCCCAAAACTATAATTGTCACATCAAATCTGCATCACCCAACCAGCCCGATGTCAGCCATAGTGTTTGTACTCAATTGATTTTAAATTTTGGCCTCTTTCAGCATGTTCTATCCAACTCAGTTGAAAAGTCCTTACTTCCTTCTACTTCAAATGAAACTGTAATACTCCCCATGTATATTTGCAAAATATGCAGATAAATTAAGCGCTCAGGTGTTCATCAAGTTTGGGCCCTTCTCGTCAAGTGCATACAATATATTAGCACAAGAAATGGGTAAGAAAAAATTCTGAATGAACACAACTTACTCGCTCTTGAACAATGTTATACTCTTTCCGTCCCAAAATAATTGAGCTATTTGATCATTTCACACATATTAAGTAAAGTGTATAAGTGAAAGAGAGATGAAAAATGGTTTTAAGTGTCCTTGTCTAAATATTGGTGCATTCACCATTATCATAAATGCAAAGTGGAAGATGTTGAACTGAAAGTGATGAAAATAGTATTAATTAGAGTGTAGAATTGGAAAAAGGTGATTAATATAGCATTGGAAAGTGAAATGGGTCATATATTTTGGGACAATTTTTTTAAGGCTCGATTATTTTGGGACGGACGGAGTAATAGTCATAAAGTTAAGCATAGAACTGTAAAGAGAATTGAATTAAAAACCATGTTAGAAGTAATTTCAGAGATGGGTTCGAAAATGTTGGCCATTCGTGTTATAATTTTTTGAGGTTAGAAAAGTTAGGGATTCAGAAATACAGAAATGGAAGTAAGATATTTGATAACTTGATATGCGGAAAATTCAGCCAAAACCATATATTGTGTGGATAATTATGTGAAACACATAGAATGTAAGAAACTTTTCTTCTCTCTAGTGTGATCACCTAACTTATATGAAATTGAGCACATTTACGAGTAGTTGTTTAATGTTTACATAATATTATTTTGTAGCCTTTCTTGCTGGAATACTCCACTTAACTTAACCAGATCATCTTCATGTACTTGTCCTTTAGAAAATGAAGTTAAAGTTTATAAATAAATTCAAAGATTTCCTACATAGAAACATGATGCTTGGTGGGTCCATTTCATTAAGCCATAATAAAACTTACCACTTACCATAGTTTTCATAGTAATATAGTACATAGTTACCTATTTGGATAAATAGCTCAACTCAGAGCTAATAGCATAAAGTGCTTATGTATAAGCTATTTCTATAATATAAATAAAATCAAACTGTTTTCACTTTTCATATAAGCATAAGCTGATCTCATAAGCTATTAAAAGGTTGATTGATTGAGAGATGAAATAACGTACTCGGTGCCTTTCTTTCTCAGAATTCGAAACTGCTCAGGGGAGAGAATAGCTTGCCATTCTTCCTCCGATTTCTGGACCGAGCCAGGAGTAGGTGCAGCTGACATGGCGACAATTCCACCGCGGAAACCACGCTTCGGCTGACGAATGGAGATGGTAGGGAGAGAGTTGAAGAGAAAGGTAGGGTTAGAACGAATTGAGGAAATGGGTTTGATGACGTTGAAAGAAGAAAGAGGTGTTATCCTTAGGATATTCACCGTCATCTTGTGTTCATCAAGGTATGTGTGTGACACTCGCGCAACCAAATATGTACCAATTGTTCTTCTTTGGATAATAAACTAGAAATGGAATTTGTACTATCATTTTCCTCTCACTTTTAAACAATTTTCTATCTTCTTTCTATTTCTTTTTATCTCTGTATTGTATAAGAGAAAATAAATAGATTGTTACAAAATAGTTTTTTAAATATTACAATTCATAATAAATAAGTGGGCAATAGTCATTTTGGTCCAATGTGTAATGAATAACCATAATTATCAAAATTTCAAATTAGTACTTTCAAATTAGTACTAGATTGTGCACTTCGTTACTCAAAATAGTCTTTAACAATAAAATATTTCGTTAATATAATCATATTAGTCCTTCAATATACTTATTTGTTGTCATATCAATCTTTATAAGTACTTACTTATTATCAATCCATTCCCTATATTAAAAGAGTTACCATGAGTATTGTCGAATTATTTTAACATCATTGATTATTTTGACTAACGGAGTGTATGTCCATAGATTATTTTGGAATTTTGATACATTGAGTTATTGTCATTACTTATTACACATTCAGAGACCAAAATAATTATTACCACGATAAATAAATGACGTGAGACCGATCTTTCAAAACCCATATTTTAAAAGTAATTAATATACGGTGAATACGCTTCTCCGTCACTAAATTTTCATCAATCAATTAATTTTATCTCAAATTAAAATAGTTAGAATGTTTATGAATTTTATAATATTTTGTAACAAAAAAAAAAGAATTTCATAATATTTAATTAATTTAGTTTTTTCCGTCAAGTTTTATCATTAAGATTATTGTGTGTCATGTTAACATGAGTCTCTGCACATAACAATGTATTCTTCTTGACAACTGATACATGTTCATGGATTAGTTAAAACTTCACCTGTACTTATACAAAGAGAATAAAAGAGTTTGAACTCGTTTTTTTCTTACATATATTATCCTTCTTTTAACAACATTACTTATTCTTCTACGGTATGTATACTATACATAAAGAAAAACATGGTTTTGAGTTGTCCTTTTCACTTTTGATTATAGCTTTAAACAAATTTAACAATAATAATATTATTTTCTGGTGTTGTTCAAAAATATGATAATTTATATTATATTTTTTATATTGTTGATATAGTTGAAAAAAATAAATATAGTTTGTTACAATATAAAAACGTAAAATATTTATTATTTATATCTAAAATTTTAAAATGAAAATAATTTTAATCATAATTTTATAAATACTATTGTTCAAAATTTACACTCATTAGCGCAGTAAAAAAATATGACAAATGAGCACTTCGTGGTCGCCTGAACACTACTGTATATAAAAAGGATAAGATTTTAGGATGATTTTTTTATTATTTCAATTATACCCTTAAATAGATTTTTCTATATCAAGGTTATATTATTGGTGTTGGTCAAAATAATAAAAAAATTATATTATATTTGTTAAATTATTGTTGTCATTGAAAAAAGATAAACATGATTTGTTGGGTTAGTAATAATTTGAAAGTTGTAAATATTTGTATTTATAATTTTAATAAAAAACAAAATTTTATATAAAATACATTTCATTAATTACACGCGTCAGCGTAATATAAAGAATGGAAAGACAGACACCGTTAATGACAATAAGAATAATCTCACTACAATATAACAATATCTTATTTGAAAAAAGAGAAAATTTGTGTACGCTGAGGAGAGCTTATTTTGACTTATTTAGCAAAATTACAAATAGATACGAAAATATTAAAAAACAATCAATCACGGTATAAAATACAACATTTATTAATTTTTTTCCACTAACATACTCTTATTTATTGCATTTTAATCTTTTGTAACTATTTCACTAACTAAACTCCCTCTGACCCTCAATAGGTGACCTAGTTGACTTTAACACATGTACCAATGCATATGTTTTATCTTTGATATCTTCAATTCTCTCCTAAAAAAAAATGAAAATTTAATATTTTAAAAATATCCATCGAGACGAGTCCAACAACATCTTATATGATGTTATTTATCTTTGTGAATTAGTAGAAAAATATGATCAAAATATGTCAAGTCAATAATGTATATTGTCAAATAAGCCATCTATCTAGGGACGGAGGGAGTAATTAATAAGAATGTTTTAGTAAATGATACACATTTTGTCAATAAAACAACACTATTAATCATAGTTTTAAAAACCGGACCGGTCATTGACTCGGTGAGGTCACTGAGTCATTGGTTGAACCACTGGGTCACTAGTTGAATCACATGATTGAATCGGATGACTCAGTTGTATAACTCGGTCTTTATAAAAAAAAAAAGAGTTACATGTATATTAAACTAGATTAAATTGGATGGCTCGGTTGATAAAAAATATAAAAAAAAAAAACTCATGACATCTATATAAATATAAAAGAATATAATTACACAAATTATCATAATTTGACAAACTCATTTTAAAATATAAACCTAGTTACAATAAACATAAGTAGGTAAAATACTTCATATTCCTTTTCTATTTTTTTTAATATATCTCATGCATAATCAATAAAGTAGTAATTTTTATAAAATATAGGCATATAATATTTAAAAAGGAAAATCATTTTAAAAATATTAAAAGGTGAAGTAATAGTAATTGTATAAAAGATTCCCTAAAAAAAAAAGTAATTGTATAAAAGATAGCTATGTTCACTTTTACGATTAAAAGAAAAAAGAAAGATAGAACTTTACTAAGTTCTCTCAAAAAAAAAACTTTACTAAGTCTTAAATGCGGACCAATAAGTAGAATTTTAATAGGTATAAATGCTAAACGTCAACTGAAGCAGCTGGAAACATGACCTATTTTTGATGTTGCAGTGGCGCCTCTTCCCTTGCTGTCGTCTTTTATTCTTTCTAAACCAAGAGATCTACTTTCATCCAAACAAGTAGATCTCAAACAAAGAACATATGACAGATCTAAAATTTTGTTCATCTTTTTATGTTAATTACCAGTTAATTAATTTCAATCTTTCGCACATCTTCTTCCCTTTTTTCGTCAGATCTGCTATGTTCTATAATATAATTCTCAGCTTCTCTGTTTTTTTTTTGTTGTCCCGGTCCGGTTCACCAAATCGGCCGAGTCACCGGTTTTCAGCGAGTCACACCGGTTCAACTGCATGACCGATCCAATAAATAGACCGAACTAGATATGTCCCCGATTCATGGTTCAACCGGTCGGACCGGTTGGTCCGAGTTGGATTTTA